>OGZE01000145.1_pt1 | contig 53653 bp, 50 predicted proteins | sample 1576731 | NCBI WGS metagenome assembly OGZE01 (sample SAMEA3541503, study PRJEB24748) | human gut metagenome | biome: human gut; feature: human-associated habitat; material: faeces | place: China | collected 2012 | reverse complement strand
AAGGCGCCATGCTCGGCTAATTTTTCAACTGCCGCTTTGCCAACCTTGGCCCGTACCCGCAGATCCTCCTGTGAAATAAATGGATGCCCTATCTCTCGGGCTTCGCTGATGCTCTGCGCAGCAGCAACGCCGATACCACCTAAAGCAGCCAGCGGTGGTCGCAGTCCTGTTTCCGTAACGGTAAAACGTGTCGGATGAGATTTATACAAGTCGATACGTTCCATTTCAAAACCACGTGCCAGCATTTCCAGAACCAGCTCTAAATACGTTACCGTATCTTTATCACGGTTACTGGCTTTATAGCCCTGAGCATAAACATCTTTAATATAGCGTTTCATATAGTCAACGCCTTTAACAACGTAATCCATATCAAAGTCAGGTGCACGCACGGTAAAATACGCCGCATAAAATTCACGCGGGTAATGAACCTTGCAATAAGCTATCCGGTACGCCATCATAACATAAGCGACCGCATGGGCTTTAGGGAACAGATACTGCACCTTATTACAGGATTCTATATACCATTCCGGAACCTTAGCCGCACGCATCGCCTCCAGCATCGGCGCTTCCAGTCCACCCTTCGCTGCTTTGCCCTTACGCACATATTCCATGATCTTAAAGGCCATACTTGGATCTACGCCTTTAGCAATCAGGTTCGTCATAATATCATCGCGGGTCGAGATGGTTTCTTCACTGGGCTTGCCTTCGCGGATCAGATCCTGCGCATTATTGAGCCAAACGTCAGTACCATGCGAATAACCGGATACCCTGACAACCTGGCTGAAGTTTTTAGGTTGTACGTCCTGGATCATCTGACGTACAAATTGCGTACCACATTCAGGAATACCATAGGTGCCTACGGCACTGCCGATCTGCTCTGGCGTTACGCCAAAAGCTTCGGTAGACCGAAAGATAGACATAGTTTTTTCATCACCGACGGGTATCTCCTGCGGTGGAATATGCGTTAATTCCTCCAACATCTTGATAACCGTCGGATCGTCGTGGCCAAGTATATCCAGCTTGACCAAACGATCGTTGATTGAATGATAATCGAAATGAGTAGTTACAGTTTCAGATTCTTTTTCATCGGCAGGCCTGTTCATCGGCGAAATATAGTGGATGTCCATATTACGAGGCACAACCATAATTCCGCCCGGATGCTGACCGGTAGTGCGTTTGATACCGGCAAAACCTTCCACCAACCCTGCCACATGAGCTGAATGGACATGCAAATTTTTAGCTTCGTAATATTTTTTTACATATCCAAAAGCGGTCTTGATAGCAATAGTAGAAATCGTACCCGCACGGCAGACATTATCACGGCCGAAAAGCTCCTCTGTGTATTTATGCGCCGTCGGCTGATAATCACCAGAGAAATTCAAATCTATATCAGGTACTTTATCACCATGAAAGCCCATAAAGACTGCGAACGGAATATCGTGTCCGTCTCTTACCATATCAGTACCGCAGTTAGGACAGTCCTTCGGCGGCAAATCGAAACCGGAAGCGAATTCTTCATTCATAAAGAACTCACTATGCTTGCATTTAGGACAGCGATAATGCGGCTTCAGCGGATTAACTTCAGTAATATCGATCATCGTCGCTACAAAGGAAGACCCTACGGAACCACGGGAGCCTACAAGATAGCCGTCGTCAAGAGATTTTCTTACAAGCTTATGCGCAATATAGTAAAGTACCGAGAAGCCGTGGTTGATGATAGAATCCAGCTCCAGCTTCAATCTGTCAACGACTATCTGCGGCAGTTCTTCACCATACCATTCGTGAGCACGCTGGTAGGACATCTCTTTAATAGCCTTTTCAGCGCCGGGAATAGATGGGGAATACAACTGGTCTCGGTCAGGTACAGGCTTGATCTTCTCTACCATATCCGCGATCTTATTAGGATTTGTCACGCACAGTTCGTAAGCTATATCCTTGCCGAAATACTCAAACTCCTTCAGCATTTCTTCCGTTGTTCTAAAGTACAGCGGCGCCTGCTGATCAGCGTCAGCATAATTTTGCCCCGCCTGCAAAATGGCACGCAGCTGGGCGTCTTCCGGCCCCAGGAAATGCACGTCTCCTGTCGCTACTGTAAGCTTACCCATTTTTTTACCAAGCTCATATATCTTGCGGTTATAATCCTGCAGCTGTTTCAGCGTGCAGCGTTCCTGTCTTACCAGGAACATATTATTGCCTGTCGGCTGCACTTCCAAATAATCGTAAAAAGACGCTATTCTTTCCAGATCTTCATCGGATCGGCCCGCCAAAATGGCACGATACAACTCGCCCGCTTCGCAGGCCGAGCCTAAAATCAAACCTTCGCGATATTCTTCGATAACTTCACGGGGTAGCATCGGCCTTTTATGCAGATAACGCAGGTGACTGATAGTTACCAGCTTATACAAATTGCGCAAACCGGTTTCATTCTTCGCCAGAATAATGATATGGTTGTTCTTAACTTTTTTGATACGACTTTTTTTGATAGTATCCGTCGGCTCCAGATCGATATCATGGCCATCGTCATTCATCAAATAGCCTTCCATACCAAAAATAAGCTTGATATCGGCTCTTTCCGCCGCATCAAAACAGAACGGGAATGCCTGTACTACGCCGTGATCAGTGATGGCCAGGGCCTTATGTCCCCATTTGATAGCAGTTTCCACCAATTCTTCCATTGGTGTAACACCGTCCATCTTACTCATTTTCGTATGGCAGTGCAGTTCAACGCGTTTTACTTCGGCTGTATCCATCCGCTCTTTTTTAGGAATCACCATGATCCCCTGAGGGCTGATAACCATTTCGTCAAACAGAAATCTGTCGGGAGCTACATTGCCCATAATACGCAGCAGCATCCCCGGTTTGATCTTCTTTTTGAACTGCAAACATTCTTCCAACGTTTCAAAGCGTAACCTGACGTACAGGCCGCTGGTATCATCGCTAATATTAAAGGTCAGCATCACATTACCGGTACGCAGCACCCGTTCGATAAAGGCCTGCAGTTTACCGTCTTTATCGATGCTTTTAACAAAGGTGCCTTCCACAACGACGCGGTTTTCCTCTTCTATAACGTCGATCATTGGTCTTGGCTTACCTTTAAAAGGCTTACCAAAAATCAGCCCGTCCGCTTTTTTATTGCCTCCGTACAAAAGATTATACGCCTTTTCATAAGCCTCATCTTTACGTTGTGGCTCGCAAACCGGTACCGGTTCAAAAGCCTGTGCTTCACCTATTTCAGCTGCTTCCGGCTCTTCCGGCGGCAAAGGTATTTCGTCCTGCTCCGTTTCTACCGGTTCAGCATTGTTTACAATTTCAATTTTGGGTTCTGCTTTTTCCTGCTCAGTTTCCACTGCAGCTTCCACAACATTAGTCTGCTGCAATTCAACCTTAGTTAAATTAAAAGCAGCGGTAAGCTTGGCTGCCACCGCTGCAAGTAAATCTTCTGTCACGGGAGCAACCGCTTTATACTCAATTTGCCAGATCGCAGCCTCGATATCCATAAAAATCTTCTCCGGCTGGATCAGACGAGCACGTAATAATTCCGCTTCCGCTAAGGACTGCTCGCCCAAAAAAGCAAAAAATTTATTTTTATCGGGAACAATACAATATTTCGCCTTCATGCTCGCGTCCTTTCATCACAATCAACCAACATTTTCTAAGGTAATGATGCCATCAATAGTCTGCAAACCACGAATAATATCGACATCATCCCTGTCCTTACTTATTTTTAAATACAACTCCAGCACTACTTCGTTCTTTCTGGAATTGTTTTTCACGTTCAGCGTCCTTACTTTGACGCCGTTTTCCGTTAAATATGACGTTATATTGGTTATGATGCCCGGTTCATTTTCCGCAACGATGCGGATAAATCGTCGGGCGTTCCTACTGCTGCCGGCAAAACGCTTTTCCCAGCTGTGAAAAGTGACCAAAGTCACCATCATTACAGCCGTAGAAGCAATACTTAAAATATACATACCGGCACCTGCAGCCAAGCCGATCGCAGAAATCATCCACAAGCTGGCAGCTGTTGTTAAACCACGTACGGTAACGCCTTCGTGCATAATAGTACCGGCGCCTAAAAAGCCGATACCACTGACTACCTGGGCCGCAATACGGGAAGAATCACGATTGCGCGGGAATTCTTCCCCATGCATAGTGTAATCATCATAACCATACATAGAAACCAGCATAAATAACGCCGCACCGGCACAAACCAAAATATGCGTCCTAAAGCCGGCCGGTCTATCACCGCTGCCGCGTTCGATGCCGACTATCCCGCCTAAAAAAGCGGCTAATAATAGACGGATCAACATTTCCCATTCATGAGAACTCATATCGGCACCTCCTTACTATATAAGTTTAATAGTTTTATTTTGCAAAAGCCAGTTCTGCAATCATATTTTTAATATCCTGAACATAATCACTGTCCAAAGGCAAATATCTAACCTCGCCGGTTTTACGGATCTTGACTTCCAGCTTGCCTTCGGTCAAGGTTTTCGGTCCTACCACCACACGTACGGGATAGCCAATCAGGTCGGCATCTTTAAATTTAACACCGGGTCGTTCGTTGCGATCGTCGATAACGGTTTCCAGCCCTGATTTATGTAGCTGCATATAGATCTCTTCCGCTTTGGCTGTAGAAGCTTCGTCTTTAGTATTTACGGGCACTACCAGCACATGATACGGAGCGATCTCAATCGGCCAGATAATGCCGTTTTCATCGTTGTTCTGCTCGATAGCGGCAGCCATCGTTCTGCTGACGCCAACACCATAGCAGCCCATGACCATCGGCTGTTCTTTGCCGTTTTCATCAAGATAGGTAGCTTTTAAAGCCGAACTATATTTAGTGAACAGTTTAAAAACCTGCCCAACTTCGATACCACGGGCCTTGCTTACTTCACCGCCGCAGTGCGGGCACGGGTCGCCTTCCTGAATCAGGCGGATATCGGCTACATAAGTAGGTTCAAAATCGCGGCCAGGGTTGACATTGATCAGATGATAGCCTTCTTTATTAGCACCACAGCAGACATTGTGCATCTTCATTACGGTAGAATCTACAACTACCAGCACTTTTTTGCTGTCGATACCTACAGGGCCCATATAACCGCCAACGGTGCCGGCAGCTGCCAGCTGTTCTTCGGTCGCCATTTCCACATCGTTAACGCCACAGGTGTTGATGACTTTGATCTCGTTGACCTCGTGGTCGCCACGAACAAAGCATAAAATCAAGCCTTTGTCGCTGTTATAAGCAACTGCTTTTACAGAATGGTCTACCGGCAGCTGTAAGTAGGCACAAACATCGGCAATAGTTTTGCAATCAGGTGTTACAACCTCTTCTTTAGCCAGTAAAGCTTCTTCCGCAGCTTCCAAAGCAAACATTTCGGCTTTCTCTACATTGGCAGCATAATCGCAGCTGTTGCAGAAAACTATTTCGGCCTCACCGCTGTCAGCGATAACCATAAACTCATGGGAGCCACTGCCGCCGATGGCGCCTGAATCAGCTTCTACCGGGCGGAAGTTCAACCCGCAGCGGGTAAAGATATTGGTATAAGCATCATACATATCCTGATAAGATTTATCAAGACCAGCTTCGTCGCGGTCAAAAGAATAAGCATCTTTCATAATAAATTCGCGGCCACGCATCAAACCAAAGCGCGGACGGCGTTCATCACGATATTTATTTTGGATCTGGTAAACGCTGAGCGGCAGCTGACGGTAAGAACGCACGTCGCCACGGATCAAAGTAGTTACCATTTCTTCATGAGTAGGTCCAAGGCAGAAAGCGCGGTTATGGCGATCCTGAAAACGAAACATTTCCGCACCATATACATCCCAGCGGCCGCTTTCCTGCCAGATCTCAGCCGGTTGGACAATAGGCATCAACAGTTCCTGCGAGCCTTTCGCATCCATTTCCTCGCGTACTATATTTTCGATTTTTCTTAATACACGCCAAGCCAGGGGCAGGTAAGAATAAATACCACCAGCAGCTTTACGCATAAAGCCTGCACGCAGCATCAATTGGTGACTAACGACCTCCGCCTCTGCCGGTACCTCGCGCAAAGTAGGAGCATACAGTTTGGAAACTCGCATTATTTCATCTTCCTCTCAACCAAAATTTTATTTATTTCATCAAACAGCTCGTCGATTATTTTATCTTCATCGACTTTTTTTATGATATCGCCTTTGCGGAACAGTAACCCTTCGCCTATACCGCCGGCAATACCTATATCAGCTTGCCTTGCTTCACCGGGGCCGTTAACTACGCAGCCCATTACCGCTACGGTAATCGGTTCGGTTATGCTGTCTAAACGGCGCTCTACCTCTAAAGCCAATTTTTCCAGGTTGATCCTGGTTCTGCCGCAGGTCGGGCAGGAAATCAAAGTTGGGCCATATTCCCTTAAGCCCAACGCTTTTAAAATATTATAAGCTACTCTAACCTCATTGACCGGGTCGCCGGTCAGCGAAACACGAATAGTATCGCCAATGCCTTCTGCCAGCAGTGTACCGATCCCAACCGCCGATTTGATAATACCGGAATTGACAGTCCCCGCTTCCGTGATGCCCACATGCAGCGGATAATCACACTGCGCCGCTAAAAGCCTGTACGCGGCAATGGTCAAAGGCACATCGTGCGCTTTAAGTGATATCTTGATATTACGGTAATCAAGTTCTTCTAAAATATGGATATGTCTCCAGGCTGCCTCTACCAAAGCTTCCGGTGTGGGATGACCATATTTCTCCAGTAGATCCTTAGGCAGCGAACCAGCATTAACGCCAATACGGATAGGAATATTCTTAGACTTAGCCGCAGCAACAACGGCTTCTATCTTCTCGCGGCCACCAATATTACCCGGGTTCAAACGCAGGCCGTTGACGCCTGCTTCAATAGCAGCCAAGGCCAGTTTATAATCGAAATGAATATCAGCGATCACCGGGATCGGGCTTTGCCTGACTATTTCCCGCAAAGCTTCTGCCGCCGCCATATCAGGCACGGCACAGCGAATAATATCGCATCCTACTGCCGCCAGTTCGTTGATCTGTTTTAAGGTAGCGTCAACGTCGTCTGTACGGGTATTCGTCATCGACTGCACTGAAACCGGAGCTGTGCCGCCGATCATAACCGAGCCAAGCTGTAATTGTCTGGTACTTCTGCGTTTCATAAAGACACCTCTTTATTTTATCGACTGATGTCGTTAAACACCGCCAAAACAGTAATACTAAGTATAATTGCCACGCCAACCATTTGGATAGCGTTGGTCGCACGTGATCCCAACGGTTTACCGCGCACGGCTTCCAATACCAGCAGTACCAAGTGTCCGCCATCCAAAGCTGGCAGCGGCAACAAATTGATAACGCCCAAATTGATGCTTAAAAAAGCAATAAAGTTCAATAGCGGCAGCATGCCCTGATGGGCCATCTCTCCTGCCATCTTGGCTACACCTATAGGACCGGCAACATCGGCCGGAGCCGCACCAGTAAAGATCTTCTGTAAGCCGTCTACCATAGCAAAAATAATATGTTTGGTATAACCGGCACCCATAATGGCAGCTTCCATAACACCCGGCTGATATTGCTCATACTTGGGCGAAATACCTATCAGCGGTCTGCCGTACTGTGCATCGTAAGCTGGTACCATCTGATAGTTTTTTACCTCACCCTGATGCTCGGCAGTAACTGTAATCTCTTTATCGGGATATTTTTGTAAGGTAACTACCAGATCATTCCATGTAGCTATATTTTCGCCATTGATAGAAATAATCCGGTCGCCGGCAACCAGACCTGCTTTCGCCGCAGCCTTATCTTCCATGATCGTACCTAAAACAGGCAAATCCACCGGCTTTTGGATACCATTGATCATAAAAATACTAAAGAATAAAAGTACCGGCAGCAGAAAGTTCATCAGCGAACCTGCTAAAATAACCAGCATTCTGGCCGGGATAGATTTTGACTTAAATGAATCTGCGCTGGCCGGCTCGTCAGGGTCCATACCTGCGATCTTATTATAACCGCCTAATGGGATTATTCTTAAACTGTATAATGTTTCGCCGATCTTTTTCTGAAAAATATTCGGCCCGAAACCAATGGCAAACTCGTCCACGCGCATACCTGTCATTTTGGCCGTAATAAAATGGCCAAATTCGTGCACGGTGATCAACACACCAAAGACGAAAATTGCTGCTAAAATAGTTGTCATGTCCGAGTCCCCCCTTTCAATACAATGCTGCTAAAATTTCTCGTGTCAGTCTGCGAGTTTCGGCATCTGTCTGCTCGATATCCTCGATGGTAGGTTGTAATATATTCTGATGTCTGGCGGCAATTTTTTCGATTGTCAGCGGGATATCAAGATATTTGATCTTACCCTCTAAAAACGCATACACAGCTTCTTCATTGGCCGCGTTAAAAGCACAGGGCAAGGTGCCGCCAGCTTTACCACATTCGATCGCCAGCTTCAGCGCCGGGAAAGCTTCCAGATCAGGCTCTTCAAAAGTAAGCTGGCCCGCCTTCACCAAATCCAGCTGGCCAAAAGCATTGTCAAAACGCTCTGGATACGAAAATGCATATTGGATAGGCAACCGCATATCCGGCAAACCAAGCTGCGCCAGTACAGAACCGTCCTGGTACTCAACCAGAGAATGAATAACGCTTTGTGGATGCACAACAACGTCGATTTTTTCATAAGGCATATCAAACAGCCAATGAGCTTCAATAACCTCTAACCCCTTATTCGCCAACGTCGAAGAATCGACAGTTATTTTTCTGCCCATGCTCCAGTTAGGATGCTTTAAGCATTGCTCTAAAGTTACATTTTCCAGCTCGACCTTGCTTTTGCCTCTAAAAGGTCCGCCCGATGCTGTTATCAGCAACCGCTTGACCTCTTTATGCTCACCACCTGCTAAAGATTGAAAAATAGCACTGTGTTCGCTATCGACCGGCAGCAGACTTACTTTATGCCTGCGTGCAGCCTCCATTACAATACTGCCCGCAGCAACCAAAGTTTCTTTGTTAGCCAGGGCGATATCTTTACCATACTCGATAGCCGCCAAGGTAGGCCGTAAACCGGCATAGCCGACCATCGAAGCTAAAACAGTATCGACTTCACTATAAGTGGCTACTGCTAAAAGACCTTCTTCACCGGCCAAGATCTTTGTTTTGCCGGTATATCTCGCCCGCAGCCTCTGCGCCGCAGTTTCATCGGAAAGCGCTGCGATATCCGGCTGAAAAAGGTTTATCTGCTCCTCCAGTAAAGCATCGCTAGTGTGTGCCGCTAAAGCTTTGATCTTTATTTTATCAGGATTGGCAGCAGCTACCTCTAAGGTTTGCTTACCGATAGAACCGGTACTGCCAAGTACGGAAACATTTTTCATTTTAAGCCTCCGAATCATTTCATCAATGTGTTCTGGTCAACAAAACCGAAAATACTAAAACATAGTACCCCAACGGCACTGCAAACAACAAACTGTCACAGCGGTCTAAAACACCGCCGTGCCCTGGAAATATTTTGCCTGAATCCTTAACACCAAAAGAACGTTTTAGAATAGATTCTACCAAGTCGCCCAGCGGCGCGAAAATCGCTACGCATAAACCCAAAGCAACAGCCTGCAGCATGGCCATATCCAACACTTTTACTCCCAAATAAACCATTACGGCCAGGCAGCCTATAAAACCAGCTACAGCGCCTTCAATAGATTTGTTGGGGCTGACGTTAGGGCACAATTTATTTTTGCCGATCGCGCAGCCGATAAAATAAGCAAAAGTATCGCTGGCCCAAGTGCCCAGCATAATCAGCCAGAAGAAGCACTCGCCGCCTTCTAAAATAAACGAGCCGATAACGACCGGTTCAAAAGGCAGCTGACGCAGCAGCCCAAAATGGAAAAACAGGATACCGATATATAAAACGGCTAGTACCGATAAACCCATATTCTCCACTAAATTGCCTTTGCAATGCTTGTGTAGCCCTTCCAGCATAATAGCTATGATAGTCACTACTAAAAATAGCGGCAGCGAGTACAAAGTGTAGATAGAATCATCTAAATACATCAAACTTCCCACTAATACTAACGTCATAATACCCGACGAGAAATAGAAAACCGTATAGCCCTTATTCTTCGCCATATTATAAAATTCAAGCCAACCGACAGCAGCTAAAACGAATACCGCCGCATTGAACAGCATTCCGCCGCTATGCAGCAGCCACACTACTACCGGTATGCCTACTAAACCAGTCAAAATACGAGTTAACATAACAATACACCTGCTTAATTTATTTTGTCACTAACCCGCCAAAGCGGCGTTCGCGCCCCTGATATTCTTTGATTGCCTGCAAAAACATTTCAGGAGTAAAAGCAGGCCAATAGGCATCTGTAGTCCAAATCTCCGCATAGGCGATCTGCCACAGCATAAAATTACTGATACGGTTATCCCCGCCAGGCCTGATCAACAGATCCGGCGCAGGCAATCCTGCCGTATAGAGATAGTTTTCCAACACTTCTGCCTGTATGTCTTCTACCTTGAGCAAACCCTTTGCGGCATCGGCAGCAATATGCTGTACTGCCTGCAAAATCTCGGCCTGTCCACCGTAGTTTATTGCCAAATTTAAAATAATACCCGTATTAGCCTGCGTTGCTGCCACAGCATCGTCCATCTTCTGCTTTACAGCTTCCGGCAAGCCTTCGCGCGATCCCATAAACCGTACCTGCACATTGTTTTGATTAAATTCCTCGATCTCACTTGTCAGGTAACGACTTAGCAACTCCATAATAAAACTGACCTCCGTAACAGGACGTTTCCAGTTTTCGGTCGAAAAAGCATAAGCACTGATAACTTTAACGCCCAGCTTATCGGCAGTTTTCACAATAGTTTTTAAAGTCTCGGCACCAGCCTGGTGGCCAAAGGTGCGTACTTTGCCCTGCTCTTTAGCCCAACGTCCGTTACCGTCCATAATGATAGCTATATGCTGGGGCACCGCATCTAAATTGATACCGTCGATATTGATATTAACGTCGGGGTTTGTATTTTTCTTGATTTTGAACAAGCTGTTAAACACAAGCACACCAACCCTTCTCTGGGATAAATAAAACTGACAGACCCCCTCGAAGAGGGGGCCTTGCAGTCCTAAAAACTTAAAATCAAAGGCTAATAGCGCCTACCGGGCAAACGCCGGCGCAAGCACCGCATTCAACACATTCATCAGTGATTTCGTATTTGCCTTCAGCTTCTTTAATAGCGCCTACTGGGCAAGTACCAGCGCAGGAACCGCAACCAACACACTCTTCTTTATTGATTACATATGCCATCTTCCAGCACCTCCTTTCTATATCTTTTTACTGTTACAATAGCAATTTTATCGTTATCCAGCAACTGCTGTCTAACTACATATTCAGTAGGGACCCTGCCTTCGATATCCTCAGCACGCTGACGCGGAGGCTGCGAAACAGTAACCGTATATTGGATATCGGCAGCTTCCAGTCTTGCAATAGCTTCGGATAGCGGCAATGCCAAAACGTCAGGTATCAGCATCAGATTTCCATAACTTCTTTTTCTTTATTAGCCATGATCGTATCAACATCTTTGATGATCTTATCGGTCATCTTCTGCACATCGTCAATACCTTTTTTAGCGTCGTCCTCGGTGATTTCTTTAGCTTTCTCTGCTTTTTTAATAGCATCGTTAGCATCGCGGCGCAGATTACGCACGATAACACGAGCATCCTCAGCTTTTTTATGTACTGTTTTTACGATCTCTTTACGGCGTTCTTCCGTCAGCTGCGGCAGATTTAAACGAATAACTGCACCATCACTGTTCGGGTTCAAACCCAAATCAGATTTCATAATAGCGCGTTCGATATCTTTCAATAAGTTTTTCTCCCACGGTTGAATGATGATCATTCTAGGTTCGGGAACGGTAACACTGGCTACCTGATTAACAGGAGTCGGAGTACCGTAATAGTCCACCATAACTTTTTCCAGCAAAGCCGGTGTAGCGCGGCCTGCGCGAACGGAAGCAAGATCGACACGCAACACGTCAACGGTTTTATGCATTTTTCCTTCTGCTGTTTCAAGAATCTCTTTTACTGTTGCCATGATTATTTTCCTCCTACCAGGGTACCGATCTCTTTGCCTAAGGCAGCACGCAAAATGTTACCCGGTTTATCAATATTAAATACTACGATAGGAATTTTATTATCCATACAAAGGCTGATCGCCGTGGAATCCATTACACTCAATTTTCTTTGGATCACTTCCAAATAATCGAGGTTCTCAAACATTACAGCATCCTTGTTTTTAGCCGGGTCGCAGTCGTAAACTCCGTCAACACCCTTTTTAGCCATCAATATCGCATCGGCTTCTACCTCGGCCGCCCTCAAAGCAGCTGTTGTGTCGGTCGAAAAATACGGATTACCAGTACCTGCGGCAAAAATAACCACGCGTTCCTTTTCCATATGCCTTATCGCACGGCGCCGAATATACGTCTCTGCGATCTGACGCATCTCGATTGCCGTTTGTACGCGGGTAGGAACTCCTAAAGTTTCTAAAGCATCCTGTAATGCCAGCGAATTGATAACTGTGGCAAGCATACCCATATAATCTGCGGTAGCACGGTCCATACCTTTAGAACTGCCCGATAAACCACGCCAAATGTTGCCGCCGCCGTTAACGATAGCGACCTCTAATCCACATTCCGTAACATCTTTGATCTGCGAAGCTATAGATTCAACCGTTTCAGGATCTATACCGAACCCTTTATCACCGGCTAAAGCTTCACCGCTCAGTTTTAAAATGACACGCTTATACTTTGATTGTTCTGCCACTTCCACAACCTCCTATTTCTTCACTCTATATCCTATTTCATATTCTACATTTAACCCATATTTCCTCTTTTTTAGCTTGAGTTTTTTGTGAAATACAGCCATTCGGGCAAAAAATAAGAGAACACCGAAGTGTTCTCTTATGCGGTTTAACATTATTTTACGAAGGACATAACTTCTTCAGCGAAGTTTTCTTCTTTTTTCTCAATGCCTTCGCCCAGCTGATAACGGCTGAAACGACGGATGGAGATGTTTTCACCGATTTTAGCAATAGATGCCGTAATCAAATCGGAAATAGTTGTATCAGGATCTTTAACAAAAGGTTGTTCCATCAAGCATACTTCTTTGTAGTATTTCTCGATACGGCCGGAAACCATTTTTTCAATGATTTTTTCGGGTTTGCCTTCGTTGCGTGCCTGTTCTGCCAAAACTGTTTGTTCGTGCTCAAGCTCAGCAGTAGGAACTTCTTCACGCTTAAGGTAGCTGGGATTGGTTGCAGCAATATGCATAGCGATATCTTTTACCAATTCTTTGAAAGCATCAGTTTTAGCAACGAAGTCTGTTTCGCAGTTAACTTCTACTAAAACGCCAATGCGTCCGCCACCATGGATATAAGCTTCAACAAGACCTTCAGCAGCTACACGGCCAGCTTTTTTAGCGGCGGCAGCCAAGCCTTTTTCACGCAGGAAATCGATTGCTTTATCGATTTCGCCATCGCAAGCGGCAAGAGCTTTTTTGCAGTCCATCATGCCTGCGCCGGTACGTTCGCGCAGCTCTTTTACTAATGCAGCAGTAATTTCAGCCATTTATTTGTCCTCCAGTTATTATAATATTATTCAGCGTCTTCAGCTGCAATTTCTTCAGCAGCTGCTGCTTCTTCCATTTGCATACCTTGACGGCCTTCCAAAACAGCGTCAGCCATTTTAGCAGTCAACAGTTTTACTGCGCGGATAGCGTCGTCGTTAGCGGGAATTACATGGTCGATAACGTCGGGATCGCAGTTGGTGTCAACGGTAGCAACGATAGGAATGTTCAGTTTGCGTGCTTCCAGCACAGCGATATTTTCTTTGCGGGGGTCAACAATGAAGAGAGCGCCCGGCAATTTTTTCATGTCTTTGATGCCGCCAAGATATTTGTTCAGTTTTTCCATCTCGTGACGGAGACCAAGAACTTCTTTTTTAGTCAATACGTCGAAAGTACCATCAGCTTCCATAGCTTCCAGTTTACGCAGACGGTTGATACGGTTTTGGATGGTTTTGAAGTTAGTCATCATGCCGCCCAACCAACGTTCGTTTACATAGAACATGTTGCAGCGTAAAGCTTCTTCACGCATAGCTTCTTGAGCTTGTTTTTTAGTACCGACGAACAAAACGTTTTCGCCGCGAGCAGCAACGTCGCGCAGGAAGTTGTAGCATTCTTCAACTTTTTTAACGGTTTTCTGCAAATCGATGATGTAGATACCGTTTCTTTCAGTGAAGATGTACGGAGCCATCTTAGGGTTCCAACGACGGGTTTGGTGACCGAAATGAACACCAGCTTCAAGTAATTGTTTCATGGAAATAATAGCCATTTTTTATTGCCTCCTGTTTTTTCCTCCGCAGAGATCTGTTTTAGCCCTTCACCGCAAGCGGACAGTGAGCTGATCGTTCTGCGTGTGTATTTTTACACCGTGTGATATTATACCACAGTTACAGACCCGGCACAAGCTTTTATTAGTAAACAGCGCTAAAATTTGTTTAATACGTTACAGTTAATATGTATACAAAATATTTTAGCCGTCACACTTGCCAACCAATAGCAGATATGCTAGATTAGATTTGTTTATATATTTAATGTACGAAAGGTGGAACTACTTCCATGACCTTCAATATCGACAAAATGATCTCCCCTTTTATCAAAGCGCTTCCGCCCTCCGGACTGGCTAAATTCTTAGAAATCACCGCCAACAATCCTAACATCGTCCCCCTCAGCGTCGGCGAGCCTGATTTCGATATCCCTGCACCAGTGCGTCAGGCCTGTATAGACAGCCTGCAAGCAGGAAAAAGCAACTACACCTCTACCCTGGGCATGCTGGAACTGCGCGAAGCTATCGCAGCCGACACTTATAAAAATTACGGCGTCCAATATGACCCCAAATCAGAAATCATGGTCACCGTCGGCGTCAGCGAAGCGCTGGACGTAGTTATCCGCACTATTATGGTGCCCGGCGGCGAGATCATCATCCCCGAACCCTGCTATGTCGCCAATAAGGCCTGCATCATTTTAGCAGGCGGCGTACCCGTACCGGTCGAAACAAAACTGGAAAACGGCTTTGTACCCACTATTGCCGACCTGGAAAAAGCAGTTACCCCTAAAACCCGTGCCATTCTTTTAGGCTACCCTAACAACCCTACCGGCGCCATCATGAGCAAAGAACAAATCAAAGGCATCGGCGACTGGGCTGTTAAGCACGATATCATGATCATTTCAGATGAGCTGTATGCCCATCTGACCTACGGCGGCAAAAAACATACCATGTTTACCGCCTTCCCCGAATTTAAAGACCGTACCGTTGTTTTAAACGGCTTCTCTAAAGCTTATGCCATGACAGGCTTGCGTTTAGGCTACTTCACTGCACCGGCAGCCTTCGTCCAGGCCGCTAACATGCTGCACCAAAACGTAGTTCTGTGCGCCAATATAACCGCGCAATATGGCGCTATCGCAGCCCTCAAATACTGCGCCAACGATATGCACGCCATGGTAGCTGAATATGAAAAACGCCGCCAGATCATGATCGACGGCTTCAACGAGATCGGACTGCCACTGTATGAACCAGAAGGAGCATTCTATGTATTCCCCTGCATTAAACAAACAGGACTCACCAGCATGGAGTTTGTTGAAAAACTGCTTGAGGAAGAAGAAGTACTAGTAATCCCCGGCAGCTCCTTCGGAGCCAGCGGCGAAGGCTTCATTCGCTGCTCCTATGCTTACAGCGAAGATAACCTGCGCACAGCTTTAAAGCGTATCGCCCGCTTCATCAAAAAATATAGTAAATAATACACTTATGCAAAAACAGACTGCTGCGATAAAATCGCAGCAGTCTGTTTTTTTATTTCTATTATAATAACCCGACCGGTATATACCAGTTCCTGTCATCTATCGGCAGCAAGTCACCGGCTAAACAAACTACGCCACCAGTGCCTATTTTTAGCGCCCGATCGCCTTCCGTTATCGGCTTCAAAATTTCAAATTTTTTAATATCCTTAGCCGGGCACGAGCTTTTACGAATCGCCAGCGGATACACGCAACCGTCCAGTTCGATCAACAACTCAACCTCTCTGGTATTAAAATCGCGGTAGTAGCTAAGCGGCGGCACCATACCACAGTTAGTAAAGCTTTTATAAATCTCATTCACAACCCAGGTTTCAAAAAAATTAGCAGCCATAGCCCCTGCCTCAAGTGTCGGTGCACTGCTCCAGCGCAACAAATAAGCCGCCAAACCAGTATCAGTAAAATACAGCTTAGGTGCTTTTACAGCATATTTCAAATTGGGATGGGCAAACGGCTCCAGCAAATATACCAAACCAGCCGCTGCCAAAACCTTTAGCCATTGCTTCGCTGTCGGCGGCGTTATCTCGGCCTCTTTGGCTAATGCCGCATAATTTAGCATACTACCTGTATAACTGGCAGCAGCACATAAAAAACGATAGAATTGCAACTCGTCATTTACCTGTGCCAGTTCTTTTACATCACGCTGCAAAAAAGTTTGCACATACGACGAATAGTAGCAGTTCCAGTCCTGTTCCGAAGTATTATTCAAAGCAGGCATACTGCCACGCCAAATACGCTCGAACAAGTCGCTCATCGGCAACCTGGCTGTGTCCTGCGACCGTTGCAGTAACAGCTTAGACTCCGGCACAAAAACCTCCGCCTTACGTCCAGTAAGCTCGCCATAGCTTAATCCCAACAGATTAACAATACCAACCCTGCCGGCCAGGCTTTCAGCAACACCATTCATCAAAGCAAAAGCATGGGAACCAGTCAGCCAAAAATCACCGTTATTCCCCTGCTCATCTACGTACATTTTGATGTAAGGCAACAGCTTGGGCGCCATTTGGATCTCGTCGATTAACAGCGGCGGCTGGTAGCGCTGCAAAAAGAGCGCCGGCTCACTCATCGCCAAACTGCGCACGTTGATGTCGTCCATCGTCACATAAGTGCGATCAACAGCGGCCAGCCTGCGCAGCAAAGTGGTCTTGCCTACCTGACGCGGCCCCGTAACCAGCAGCACCTTAAAACAGGCGCTTAACTTTTCAATTGTCGCTTCTAAATGGCGATTTATATACATCGCACTTCTTACCTCTTCATTTACTTTTCGTACACTTTTAATTTTAAATTGATGCTTATTTCAACAAATTGTTTTAACATATCGATACTTAATTTTTCCGGTATAAATAGCAAACAACTTTTCAAAAGTTATTTTTGTAGAAATATTATCTGCTTCTGCCCAATCATACTGGTTTTTTGAGGAATTTAACCACCTCCGTTGAGAAGCAAAATACATACGTAAATAAACGCTCAAATTTTTACTACGATAACTTTTTTCAACAACTATCCTGCCTGCTTTTTCAGTAAAGTAATATACAGCTATCAACATCTTGGATATATATATTCCTACAACATTATTATTCTTAACCTGTTCTTCCCATTTTCCATCCTCTATCGATAATCCGTTGTATTTCCCCATATTATAAATTATCAATTGTTCAACTTTATGCTTGTCATTTACGCCCACAGTACGAATATGCATATTACTTTCAGTAAGCTTCCACTTATTCTCTTCTAAATATTTAAAAGATATTGTGTGTAAGTGTCCGTAAGATAGCCGTACTTGCTCATACTTTTGTTTACACTCATAATTATTTTCGATAAACAGTTGATGTAAAGAAGCTACAGTGAAATTATTATTTTGCTGTTCATATACATCACAGCAAATCTCTTTATCGGCTACAGGAAGGTTTCTTATATTAGTATTAAGTCCCCAAAAATACATTTTATAATAATCATCTTGGTCTACAAATAAGAATAGGGTTTCATCAACAACATCATATTTTATTCTTTCATCATTGATATAGGTAGATATATTATTTTTACTAATAAAATAGTTAATATATCCCCTTACATTTCTTTCAGTTACATATTTACTATAAAGTTGTTCATATTCTGATAAAGACTTAATTATTGTTAACACTTATTTTTCCTTCTTACTCAATATATCCATAATATTCCTGTAAAGAAAAAGAATCTCCATGCCCCGGATAAACTACAATATCAGGCGGCAATGTATTAATATATGGAAGCGCAACATCTATAAATGCTTTTTGGTTCCCGCCCGGAAATTTAGCAGCAGGAACACTTTCATCCAAAAGTATATCGCCAGAAAACAATGTGTTTTCATCGAAAAATATGAAATTACCACCTGCACTATGTCCTGGAACCACCTTGATAAAAACAGTATTATTCTGCCATTTAAACGTAATACTTTCTTCAAATATTTCATCAGCACTACATGAATAATTGTTATCAAAATCAAAATCCGGCTTTTTCAAGTCCGACTGAAATTCGTAATAGGCTTCAAAATACTTTGAGAAATTTTTAGTTGGCCTTTGAAGATTATAATTACATTTTGAATTTGCCAACAACTTACAACCATACATCTCTTTAAATTTATTGACACCACTAATATGATCGTAATGTTCATGCGTTAAAAGTATTAAATCAACAATCTTATTTTCTAATAAGACTGCTACATTTTCATCATAATATGGATCTATTACTATACAGTGCCGATCTTCCCCCACAATATACATATTTTGTTCTAAAAGAGGCGAAATGTAGGTTGTTATTTTCATTTTTTGTTTCCGTTCTGATATATTTTTTGCAACAGTTTTTTGTCGATCTTACCATTAGCATTATGCGGCATATTCTCTAAAAAAAACATTTTGTTGGGTATCATATATTTAGGCAACCTGTCCCTAACTCCTAAAAGAATATCCTTAGATGTCAGGTTTTTACCGGAACAATAAAGTACTATTAAATGCTTATCAAGATCATAAATACAGCCGCATTCATACACGCCTTCTACTGCACTAACAGCAGTTTCAATCTCTCCCAATTCTATCCTGTACCCTTGATGCTTAATTTGAAAATCTTTTCTGGTGATATAAATCAATTCGCCTCTATCATTGTACTTAACTAAATCACCAGTTTTATAGATAATTTCTGGATAATGTGTATTTAAAGGATTCTGCACAAAAACCTCTTTAGTTTTCTCCAAGTTATTATAATAACCCGACGCTAAAAAAGAACCTCTTACGCATAGTTCCCCTTCTTCATCAATACTAGCCAAAGTATCATTGTCATTTAAAACAAATACATCACAATTACTACATGCGAAACCAATTGGAATAGGCTCATCATCTCTAAACTCTCTATCAATAACATAATAGGTTGCTATATCAGTAGTTTCAGTAGGGCCAAATAAATTGGCATACATAGTATCAGCAGACAAATGCTGTCTCCAATAATTTAATTGTTTGGTTGGCATAGCTTCACCGGCAAAAAGAACTGTTTTTAGAAATGGAAGCTGATGATTATCCAAAGCTTTAAAATTAGCAATCATATTCATAGCAGAAGGTACCCAATATATTGTATTGATTTTTGCTTCGTTCATAAACTCTATTAGTTTGACAGGGAAAGAAAAAAGCTGCTTAGGAATTACTACAAGCTTAGCACCTGTATAAATTGTTGAAAACATAGTGGATACAGACATACTAAAATAAAATGGAGTCTGGCTTCCGAAAACAGTCTTTTCATTAATATGAAAAGTTTCTGCATACCACTGTATATATTTAATAACACTTAAATGAGTAAGTACCGTTCCTTTGGGTACTCCGGTAGAACCGGAAGTAAACAGCGCATACACAGGATCCGTATCAATCATCCGCTTACGTACAGCCTGTAATTTATCTGCATCTAAACCAGGTTGAACGATTTCCGCATAACTATAGACGTTTTGCCCCATACCAAGCTTTGCGGCTTGATTTTCACATTTATTATCAACTATAACAGCCAAAGGTTTAAGAGTAGTCAAGATATTTTTTATTCGTTCAATTGGCATCAAGGCATCAATAACAACGTAAAAATTACCACTATACACTACACCCATCATAGCTTCCCACGCTTCTACAGAGTTATCCATAAAGACAGCTACAGGCTGACGAGCAGTAGCATATTTACATAAAAAGCTGCCTATTGCCTTCGCATTCTTTACAAAATCAGTATATGTGATTTTCTTATTTGCATCTTCACACATGATATTATCTGCAAATTTTAAAGCAGTGCTCTCCAAGCAATCCAAAACTGTTATCATTTCTCTCCCCCGTCTAATTTAAGTTTGCTTATAAAAATTACATAGTCGTTTTAATAATAAATTGGTTCATAGATTTTCCCATTGCTGTTAAACCTAACATTTTATGCATTCTCCAAGACGCCTTATTATCAACAGCAATCCAACCACAACTCCCTTTCGGTCTCATATATTTCTTTTGTGCTTCAGATTCTTGTGGCATAGCTTCATAATAACCTTTAAAAATATATAACATTAGTCCTGGTGAATAAATTCCTCCTTGGCAATCCTTTCGCGTTGCAATAGCTCCGCCATGCAGCAGTCCATTAATGTGGATAGCATAAATCTTTCCTTCTTTATCATCAATACAATGTAAATAACCTAATTTTCGTTGCTCTTTTCTTTCTTTTTTGCTGTATCTTTTTTGTACATATTTATCAATCGTTTCTCTATAAATTTCTTCAAATTGTTTTAACTGTCGCTCAGTTGGGATACTTATTTTTTTCCCTTCCGCAGCCAATGAATTTTGCAAAAGCTCTAATTTTTTCCAATATTTCTCCGGATTTAATTGCGGTCGATTGGTAATTGCATTGTATGTATTTAAAAAGATACAGCCGGCATTTTGAACATATTCTTCAAACTTACACTGTATTTTTGTTCTACGTCCATCATAATATACATTTTCCACTAAAATATCTTTTTCCAGAGATGGTAGTATAAGCGGATTTGACATATCTACATATAAAAATAAATAATAATAACCGCCTTCATCATCTGCAAAAACTAATCCTTGATCTGTTTTTACCTGATAAAAATTTTTGAGTGAAATTAATCTCTTAATTTCTGCTGGCAACATGTAACAATTAGTAAAAACCTTTTGTATAGAATTAGCTTTTATCTCTTTTACCAAAGCTGTATATTGTTCGTAAGACTCAATCGGTACTAAAACACCCTGTTTGATTAAATTACGATGTCGATACCATTGCTTGATTCTATTAATAAAATTAAACATAGCGTTACTTTTTAGCTCCATTTATGAGTTCCATAACGGCAGCTGCACTTTCAAAATTTTCCGGCACCATGCTGTCTACAGGAATTTCTACAGCAAACTCATCTTCTATGCTTGCTATAATTGTTACAATATCAAAGGAGTCAATAAACCCATCAGTAACCAAAGTAGTAATACTGCGGAAATCTACATCAGGCCTGATTTCTTCTAAAAGAGTATATAATTTTTCCATTGTTCACCTCTCCTTAATTCATATAAACCAAAATATCATTGACACTTTCCAGGGCTTTGATTTGCGCTCCGCTTACTGTTTTTTCAAAATTTTCATCCAGCATTACGATCAAAGATAACGCTGCTATAGAATCCCATTCATCTACATCTGCCAGCAAAGTCTCTGGTGTTAAGCTTCCTTCCTCTACGTCGAATATCTCTTCAATTAATGCTAATTTTTCTTTTAATTCCATTTCTTTTCTCCTTTTATTTTCCCTTTTAAATTTTATATTATTAATTCATATAAGCCAAAATATCATTTACATTTTCCAGGGCTTTGATTTGCGCTCCGCTTACTGTTTTTTCAAAATTTTCATCCAGCATTACGATTAAAGACAATGCTGCTATAGAATCCCACTCATCTACATCTGCCAGTCTGGTCTCTGGTGTTAAGCTTCCTTCCTCTACGTCTAATATTTCCTCAATCAATGCTAATTTTTCTTTTAATTCCATTTTCTTTTCTCCTTTTTATTTTAAATAATATAGCCATCAATTGGCGTTCCTGCATTACCAGCCGAAAGATATAAATTTTGGCCTGTAATTTTTTTACTCATATCACTTAACAGAAAAATAACTAAATCAGCCACATCTTCAGGTTCTAAAAATCCTAGCGGATAAAATTTCTCTAACTTCTCTTTATCAATAACATCAAAAAAACAATCAGCCATTGGTGTTTTTACCATTTCCGGACAAACAGTATTTACACGTATTTTCTTTTTTGAAAGTTCCTGTGCTGCCACTCTAGAAGCAAAATTGATGGCTGTTTTTGCTGTTCCATAACCAAGATAACCTTTTTCAGGAAAAAGTGCAGCCCTGGACGAAATTGCCACTATAGATCCACCATCTAGTAAAACTTGGCTACTGGAGAATTCTTTAAGTAAAGTCACATATGAAAAATAAGAAACATTATAAAATTCTTTTAATCTTTCAACATTTTCACTTTTTATAGGTATACATCTTCCTGTGCCAGCAGAAAAAATCAGTCCATCAAATTTTCCACCAATCTTATATATGCACTCTTTTACAAATTTTTTTATGCCTAATACGTCATTCATATCATAGGGAACAATTGCATGACCACAACCACTCATCATAGAAAGAGTTTCTTTTAATCTGTCCTCATTTCTACCTGTAAGTACAACTTTCCCATTTAATTTACTTATTGAAATGGCTATCTCTCTACCAATTCCCGATGATGCACCAACAACTAAATATTTTTTATGGGACAAATCAAATACCATATTACTCACTCCCAATTTTTAGCTTCATCTACTTTAATAGCCACACCTGAAATACACTGCATAGAATTGCTAAGCAAAGCGACTACAATAGAAGCTACCTTATCCGGCAACATTAAATAATCAGGTAAATCCTCAATTTTCTCACCTTCATAATTTTTTACTACTTGATTTATCAACATCTCTGTCCTTATCCCACCAGGACAAATAGTATTGACCCTAACTTTTCTTGGTATAAGCTCCTTAGCAGCACTTTTCATAAAAGCATCTATTGCCCCTTTCGAAGCTGTATACACCGCATTAGCAGCTTGCCCATCAACACCTGCCCACGAAGATATGCCTACAACAGCGCCTCCATCATTAAATAATCTCTTTTGAGCAACACATTTCAATAAAGCCATAAAAGAATAGGTATTTATGCTGAAAATTTGCGAAATATTAGCCATAGACATGCTTCTTAAAGGAATCGGTATTGCCAAACCTGCACAATGTGCAATGTAGTCAAATTTTTCTTCATCTTTTGAAACTATATCTTTCAATGTCACAATAATTTCGTCAAAATCAGCTAAATCCAGTACTCTATAGGAATGTCCATCCCCCTCCATTAAAGAAATGGTATTTTTCAACTGATTTTCTCGCCTGGCAACTATAACCACTTTAGCTCCCATTTTGCTAAGTAATATAGCAACTTCTCTACCAACACCGGATGAAGCTCCGGTAACTAAAACTTTTTTCCCATTAAAATCGAATTTATCCATTATTACCCTCACATATAATCTTCAAATCGTAAACCATCGTCATATCTTTCTTTTACTTTAAAAACAGAAAAACAATTTTGAGGCTCAACTGTTATCCCTACAATACCTAAAGATAAGCCAATGCCAAAACCGCAGGTTAAAATTTTTCCTGTAGCTGTACGGTTATTGTTATTGGCATAATGTTCACAAATGGCCAGTGGTATGGACGCACAACCAGTATTACCATAATCAACTATGGAGAGTGGTATTTTAACAAGCGGGAATTTTATTTTTCTGGCCAAATTGCTGATAATCAACTTATTAGCCTGATGGCATGCTAGTATCTCATACTCATCATAATCACATTGAAAACGTTCTTTAAAATCTTTAACCATGGTAACTACTTCTTTTAAAGAAAAACGCATCACATCCATGCCTTCCATATGAAACAAATCCCTGTAGGCACATGCTTTTTCATAACCAAGCTGCTGTAGCATTAGCCAAAATGGGTGTCTTTGTCCACTAAATGGAGATACCAACATTTTAAAATCACGGCCAATAGAACGTAATAGTCCATATGTAGGCTCTGCGTTTTCATCATATTCCAATAAAGTAGCTGACCCGCCATTACCAAAAAGCATAGGAATTTCCGTGGGAACATAACCATCTGGCAACCGTTCCCCTGTAGAACCAGCTAATAACAAAACACTGCGACAACCGGAATTAATGTGCATTGCTGCCAAATGCAGTCCATAAACATAGGCAGAACAGCCAAGAGGAACATCATAACACATGCAATCATCAGATAGTCCCAATCTATCCTGTAAAATTGTGGCAGTAACAGGCTGTAGATAATCACGACTGGAAGACGCAAAAATTAAAGCATCTACTTTACTCCTATCGTAATTTAATTCTGTTAATATTTTTTCTGCAGCAGCACAGCATAAATCAGATGCAGTAACACCTAATCTATGGGATGCAAAACGTCGCTGAACACCTGTAGACATAATAAATTTCTTTACATGTTCTTCTCCAAAAAGTTCGCTATAGTCTGTAGTATATTCCACATCGTCTGGTACACTGGCTGCTACTGCTTGGATTTTTACGTTTTTTAAATTAAAATATGCCATTTAACTTCTGCCCCCTATTTAAAATATGTCTCGCTGTCTATACCATCATCAAAAACTTCATTCGTTTTGATAATAGGCAAACATACAGACATATCCATAGTAAAAGAAGCAACTGTCACATTAAGCCCAATACCAAATGCCAGTGCTAATATTTTCTTATTTCCCTCATATACATTATTATTCTCAGCATAATCACATATATTTACTGCCGTACTTGCCCCTCTTGTATTTCCAAATCTTGCAATAGAGTTTATCAATTTTTCTTGAGGTGCTTTTATTCTCTTGGCAACATTATCAACAATCATTTTATTTGCCTGATGGATAGATACTAAATCAAAATCACTTATATAATTACCAAAATTTGCTAAAAATGTTTTTGTCGTACGCGGGGCATCCTTAATACTAAAAGTGAAGACATCCGTGCCTGACATATCTACTGCGTTGTTATAATAAGCTGCAAATTCAAAACCTCTTGTTTGCGCAACAACAAACAAAGGATGCCTTTCCATACCGTACGGTGAGATTAAGGCTTTGTAACCACTGCCAATCGTTTCAATACCAATATTAATAGGCGACACATCTTCATCTGTTTTCTCAACTATTATGGCTACACCTGCATCGCCAAAAAGCAATCCATCCTTATGGCTCGTCTCACCTCTATGAGGATTAGCATCACCGACTAAAAGCAATATTCTTTTACAGCCAGCCATAATATTAGCACATGCCATTTGCAAGCCAAATGGAAAGGCCGTACAGCCAATATTAGAATCATAAACTAAACCACAATTATCTAACCCCAAACGATGCTGTACAATGCAGGAAGTTGGTGGAATAAAGTAGTCTGGCGTCTGTGTAATAAAAATCAACCCATCTATAGTATCTCTATTAATGTTCAGATTTTCAAAAAGCTTATTCGCGGCCACAACACATAAATCTGAAGTAGTAGTGCCTACACCATAAGCATTATACTTTTCAAAAATCCCTGTTACAGCACAAAATTTTTCTACTTCTCCTTCAGCAAATAGATAATTATAATCAGACATTTTCTGATGATGATCCGGAACAGCAGTAGCCATACCTGCAATTTTAATACCTTTAAATTCAAAAAAATTCATCTTTTTCCTCCTAAAATTAATATTCAAAAATTCATATCTTTAGCTGGATTGCCAAAAACCCGTTTCCCTGCTTTTACCTTACGCAAAACAACGCTACCGACGCCAATATAGGCATCATCTTCTATAACAGCATTTGGCGCTACAGCGCAATTACCACCCATAAATACACGGGCGCCAATTTTTACATGCCCCATAATATTGCACCATGAAGAAATTGTCGAATAATCACCTACTGTAACATCATGTCCCAAACCACAAGCTAGTAAAGTACAAAAATTGCCTATATGAACATTTACTGTCATCCCAAATCCGGAATATATAACGACACCTTCACCAATGGTATTGAACCTTCCCAATGCTACATAAGGGTGAATAATACTCTGGAAAAGTGCACCCCTCTCTTTAAGCATTGGGACTATTTTCTCTTTAGCCTGTGGGCTGGCAATACCTAATGCCAAAACATCATTTTCTTGTGGAACATAATCTTTGATTGTGCCTACAACATTGAAATCACAATCAATCCCATCTAATGCCTGCAGATCATCATCTAGAAAACCAACTAAATTCCACTGAACTCCCTGTATAGCATGAATATCTTTGATAATGTTCAACACTTCGCGCCCACAGCCACTTGCACCAACTATATACAAATTTTTCATTCACGCACCTGCCAAAATAAGATTTAAACAATACAATTGATTATTATACTTTATTGTAAAGACGCAGAGCCTCGTCTACATTTCCTGCAAACCGTAGATTACTTCTATCGATCCATACAGCTTTTTGGCAAATTCTTTTGATATCCGCTGCCGAATGTGATACTAAAAGCACAGTAATACCACCATTCATCATATCTTCCAAACGTTTATGACATTTGTCTTGAAAAGCCTGATCACCTACAGCCAATATCTCATCAACTACCAGTATTTCTGGCTTGACCATGGTAGCAATTGAAAAACCCAAACGAGCAATCATGCCACTGGAATAGTTTTTTACAGGAACATTTATAAAATCACGTAATTCACTGAAATCTATTATTTCATCATATTTTTCTAACATTAACTTCTTACTATAGCCAAGAATTGCACCATTCAAAAAAATATTTTCCCGACCGGTTAATTCATAATCAAATCCTGCGCCTAATTCAATTAATGGAGCAATAGAACCATTTACCTCAACGCTACCTTTGGTTGGAGCCAAAATCCCACTAATAATTTTGAGCATAGTGCTTTTACCGCTGCCATTGGCACCAATTAAAGCGCAAGATTCACCTTTATCAACAGAAAAAGTAATGTTTCTTAAAGCCCAAAATTCGTCAAAATTAACACTTTGAAACTTTAATTTTTTGATAAGTAAATCTTTTAAACTATCTACACGTTCGGAAGCTAAATTGAAACGCATAGAAACATTATCTACAACAATAGTTTTTTTCACTTTTACCACCTATATATATAAAATAAAATCATTCTGTTTGCGTTTGAATATATATAAACCTATCATCAACATACCAAAAGTAAATGTCAGGCAAATTAAATGCTCTGTCATTGTTGGCCACTCACCATAAACAGTAATTTTGCGGAAGAATTTTATATAATTATAAAGCGGATTAAATACAAGCAGTTCTCTAAGCCACTCTGGCAATAAACTTTCCGGATAAAAAATAGGAGTTAAATAATTGAAAGCCGTTAAAAACACACTATATAAGTACTGAACATCTCTAAAAAACACTACCAATACAGATAATAAAAGTCCCATGCCTATGCAAAAAACTAAAACCTGAAATAATATCCAAGGCAGCAATATTATGGTTATAGAAAAAGTAACATCAGTGGCAATGATCACTATAAATAGTGCAATCATTGAAAGCAACATACTTGTAAAACTTGATATTACTCTGGATAAGGGAAATATATATTTAGGAAGATACACCTTTTTTATAAGTGCTGCTCCACCTAAAATAGAACCCATAGCCATACTGGTAGCTTCTGAATAAAACCCGAAAATGAGCTGCCCTGTCAATAGATATACGGGATACTGTGGTATATCAAAACGGAACATATTAGAAAAAACTATCGTTAAAATAACCATCATCATTAGCGGATTTAAAACGCTCCATAAATATCCTAAGAAACTGCGCCGATATCTTATTTTTAAATCTCTTTCTACCAATACCTGTAGTAACCAACTATATTTTGCTAATCTTTTAGCAATATCTACTATCTGCACAATAAGAAATTCTCCTATAACTAAATATCACCTAAACTGCGTACAAGTTTGTCATATTAAGTTCAACGATCTTAATCTGTCCAAAAATATTGTTCTTGTTGCTTGGCTAAGTCTTTGTCATAAATTGAGTATCCTTTTCCCAACCAAGGATAATCTTTAGTTTTTTCCATGAATTTTTTTTCATAATCTTCGAAAGATCCTAATACTCTTGCCGGAACTCCGCCGACAATAGTATTATCGGGAACATCTTTAGTAACACAACTTCCGGATGCAATAATAACATTATTCCCAACAGTGACATCATACATAATCATACTATTACTACCAATCAACACATTGTTACCAATAGTTATTTTCCCTACACGCCTAATAGGATAATTCATGTTATTCTTATACAAGATAACATCACCAAAAATATCATGATTAATAAATCTCACACCGGATGCCACTTTTACATTGTTACCAAAAGAAATTAAATGAGGCTCTACGCCGAAGTTGAAATTTTGAAAATAGCAACCTTCGCCTTGCGCATGAAAATAGCCTGTTTTTTTACAATATTTTGCACGTTTACTACCATCCCTAAGTAAAATCAGCCTTAACAATTGCAAATATCTTCTAAACATTACTTATTCCCCTTAAATTCTTCCATTGTAACTGAAGTTGCCGAAGATATACCTTCTCTACCAAAAACTTTCATTACTGTTTGCAATATGATTTTACAATCGCCATAAAATGTGACATTCTTCGCATATTCGATATCGTATTTAAATTTCTCATCCCAAGCAATCCCATTTCGTCCATTAACCTGTGCTAAACCAGTTAACCCCGGTTTTACATCATGTCTATGTTTTTGTTCCTCAGTATATCGTTCAAGATATTGAACCAATAAAGGTCTTGGCCCAACTATGGACATATCGCCTTTTAAAATGTTCAATAATTCTGGAAGTTCATCGATAGATGTCGAACGTAAAAATTGACCGAATTTAGTTAACCTTATATCATCAGACAACAGATTTCCACTTTCATCTCTTTCATCTGTCATCGTCCGAAATTTTAAAATACCAAAAATTTTCTCGTTTTTTCCAGGTCTTAATTGCCGAAAGAATACAGGGGAACCTAATTTAATACGAACTAAAATACTTATTAAAATCAATAAAGGTGATAATATTATTAAAGCTATGAGTGATAATATTATATCTAATATTCTTTTTATGAATTTTTTATACATGGCTTCCTCTTCATCCAAAACACCTTCTTATAATTTCAATAATCTTATCCTGCTCTTGAACTGTCATTTTGTTATCGCTGGGTAAGCACAAACCACGCTCAAAAATGTCCATTGCAACATCACATTTTTCACAGCCAGCAATATAGGCATTAGTTTTTGTCCTGCCGCTGCTCCCACGGGTAACAAAGGCATTCATTCTATACATAGGTTGCATATGCATTGGTTTCCAGATAGGTCTGCCTTCTGCATTCATAGCAGCTAAAGCTTCCAAAATTTCTGTGGGGCAGGTTTTTCCTTGTTCGCTTATATAAAGTGTTTCACATTCATTGCGCACTTGTTTGCACATAGCTTCCGGATTGATAAGCAAACAACTTAGCCAATAGTTTGGTTCACAATTTGTTTCATCAAAGGGATTCATTGTTACTGACAAATTTTTAAAACCTTCTTTATAACGCTTGTAAATCGCCTTTTTTTGCGAAATATGTTCTTCCAAATAAGGGAACTGCCCCCGTACAACTCCGGCAATAACGTTGCTCATACGATAGTTATAACCCAACTCTTCATGCTGATACCACGGTACAGTTTCACGTGATTGTGTTGACCACTTGCGCACTTTATTTGCTGCTTCTTGGTCATCTGTTAAAAGCATTCCGCCGGAAGAACCGGTTATAATTTTGTTTCCGTTAAAAGAAATTACGTTATAGTTACCAAAAGTTCCCGTCTGCACCCCTTTATAGGAGGCACCCAAAGATTCGGCAGCGTCTTCAATAATTACTGCACCGTATTTATCACAAACAGCTTTAATTTCATCAATCTTTCCGGGGCTTCCGTAAAGATGAGCCACAACCACTACTTTTACTTCTGGATAAAGCCCAAAAGCTTTTTTCAATGCTACTGGATCCATATTCCAAGTATCATATTCGGCATCTATAAAAATAGGCACTCCGCCTTCATACATAATGGGGTTAACTGTTGCGGCAAAGGTCATATCGGAACAAAAAACTTTGTCACCAGTTTTTACTCCTGCCAATTTAACTGCCATATGCAAAGCCGCAGTACCAGATGCTAGCGCAATGGAATATTTACAACCAACTTTTTCGCACATTAAACGTTCAACCTCATTAATATTGGCACCCACTGTAGACATCCAATTGGTTTCATAAGCTTCCTTCATATATTTAATTTCTTCACCGTGCATAGTCGGAGAACTTAGCCATACTTTCTTTTCCAGTGGAGCAAACTGCTTTTCAACATTTTCTTTCAACAAAAAAATCACCTTCTAATCTATTAATGATCTAATATTGCTCAAATTAATTTTTAAAAGCCTCTCTGTTTGGCGTATATGTAGGAACTATCTTTTGCAATTTTTTTACCACTGTATCGCCTTCGGTAATTTGCAAAATATCGTATATTTGTTGTTGCAATTCTGCCTTGTCTACATCTTTTATTTTTGCTGTAAATATTTTGCTGTGTGTAGTTTTTTCGGTACCGTCTTCGGCACTCAAAAGCTCTTCAAATAGCTTTTCTCCTGGTCTTAATCCGGTTATTTTTATTTCTATATCTTTATCAGGCATAAAACCGGATAAGTTTATTAAGTCTTTGGCAAGATCATAAATTCTTACGGGTTTCCCCATATCCAGCACAAACACCTCTCCACCTTTGGCCATGGCTCCGGCTTGAAGTACCAATTGACTTGCTTCAGGAATGGTCATAAAATAGCGTTTCATTTCTGCATCCGTAACCGTTACAGGTCCACCTTTGGCTATTTGTTTTTTAAACAACGGTATTACGCTGCCCCTGCTGCCAAGTACATTGCCAAAACGCACTGCCACAAATCTTGTGCTGTTTTCTTTATTCATGCTTTGAACAAACATTTCGGCAACCCTTTTGGTACAACCCATAACACTGGTTGGATTTACGGCTTTATCAGTAGATATCATTACAAAGGTTTCTACTTTATGTTTGGCAGCTGTTTCTGCCACTACTTTAGTTCCTAAAATATTGTTTCGCACTGCTTCGGCCGGTTGATATTCCATTAAAGGCACATGTTTGTGAGCAGCTGCGTGAAACACTACTTGAGGTTTAAAGTAGTCCATAATAGCGTTAATTCTTTTTTCATCTCTAACATCTGCTATAATAGGCACTTTTTTAAGTTGGGGATATTCTAAATCCATCTCCTGCATTATTTCGTAAATACTGTTTTCACCTTTACCAATGAGAAGTAATTTATGAGGATTCATTTTGGCAACTTGACGCACGATTTCACTGCCAATACTGCCTCCAGCACCTGTAACAAGCACTGTCTTTCCTGCCAGGTATTTTGCTACGGCGGTGTTATCCAGTTCCACCGGATCTCTGCCAAGCAAGTCTTCCACATCAACGGGGCGCAACTGGCTTACGCTTACACTACCTTCTATAATTTCATATACTCCCGGCAAAATGGTTAATTTGCAGCTTGTTTTTTTGCAGATGTTAATAATTTCTTTAATGTTTTTGCCTTTCACTGAAGGCATGGCAATAATAATTTCATCTATTTCGTATTTATCGGCAAGCTCTGTTATATCTTCTCTACTACCCAATACTTTTATACCAACCATGCGTTTGCCGATTTTGGTTTTGTCGTCATCAATAAAGCCAATGACTTGTCTTTTGCCTGTATGATACTGGTTTAATTCTCTAAGTAGCAGTGCACCGGCATCACCTGCGCCGACAATCAACACTTTGTCTTTTTTGATTGATTTAAATTTATATTTGGATTTATTAATAAAATAACTGTAGATTCTGAGGGACAATCTACTGCCACCGATAAGTAAAATGAGGATCAAAGAAGTAAAAATATATAAAGAGCGTGGTAAAACCAAACCTATATAAACAGAAATTCCATACCAAGACAAAGCTGCGATAATATTCGCACCAACAATGGCAACAAGTTCTATACTTCCGGCATAACGCCATACCCTGCTGTATAGTTTAAACACAAAATATACCATCAAATGTACAGCTATTGCTATAGGTAATTGTGAGATAAGTATTCCAAGATATTTTTCGGCTATTTCGGTATATTCAAAACGTATATAAATACTTAAAAATGCAGCACTTATAATACATATAATATCTAAAACTACAACAAAAAGTGGCAGCAACAAATATCGCAAAATTTTTCTTCTCCTTATCGCTTACAATAGACTTCAAGGTTTTAGGGTTTTTACCAAAAACTTTAAATTCGGCTACACAATAACTTCTAAAAACAAACTATTCCTGTAGAAACAGGAATGTTTGTTGATGTAAATTAGCGCTTTCCTTTTAAAATTTTAAATTTTGAATTTATTTGTTTTAAATACCAATAACGCCCCAAACAAAAACCATAAAGCTTTAGTAACAGCCGAATGATCTATGATTAAATCAAACATTCCAAAAATCATAAATCCTAGCCAAGATCCCCATAGCATTAAGGAATATGGATTTTTTGTTTGTCTCCATTCATTAAAATTAGTGAAAAATATATACCCTGCCAAATATAAAAATCCAAATAAACCAATTAATCCAGATTCCGCTGCAATTTGAACAATATTATTGTGTGAATGCGGTAAATCATATTGCATTTCCGGCAATCTATAACCGCTATTATAAATTTCCTTAAATCTGTCCAGCCCAACCCCAACAATAGGATGATCTTTGAGCATATTATATCCGGATTTCCAAATAAGTATCCGGGATATATTTGACGCATCAGTTGTAATATTTGCAGTGGATATAAGCCTATTTTTATATGTATCCGAAGTTGCAAAAAATCCCGTTAAAAGTACGCATATAGCTAACAAACTAATTATAGCTTTTTTACTTTTTATAACATATGTATATGAAACAATAGTTAAAACCACTGTCAACGTTAACCAAGCCCCACGGCTTTTACCAGCTAAAACTCCTAACAGACATAAAATTAAAGTCATCTTACAAATATCCTTCGTTCTTTTAGAAAAACTATTGTCTAAAATTATGACTGTTAAAATTGGCATTAAAACACAAAGCAAAGAAGCTAGGTTTAATATGTTACCACCAAATCCCCAACCTCTGTCATAACCTAAAAAAACTTGCGTTAATGCAACTAAAGAATCTATACCTGTTATCGCTATAAAAATTAAAAATATACGTTTAAGCCATTCTTTATCAGTTACAAACAACGTCACCATAAAAAAAGGCATTATCCTATATACGCACATTTCAAATAGTTTTTTTGTTGATACAAAGGTAGCATCTGAAAAAAGCACCGATGGTAACATACAAAAAAAGAAAATACCTATAGCTTTATAATACCCGTAATAATTTTTTCCTAAATCACTTAAATTGTCATTTTTATGCGCATCATGCAACAAATATAAAAATAACGCTATAGATATCCCCCAAAATATACTGCCTGTAGCCATAGATAATCTTTGAAAACACACAGCAATACAAACGCAAACAGCCAAAATTTTACTAATCTTATTCACTAGTACTTCTCCTTAAAAACTTTTGACAGTAATAACTTATATCGTCATTAACAATTAAATCCATTTGATTTTTTCCAAGCTCCAGGGCCATAGCCATACTGGTAGCCAGATACAAACCAATAACATAACCAATTATTAAAATTATTTTATACAACAAAGCATTGTAGCCCACGAAAACAACTCTATACTATAAATATTTTAATGAACAGCTTATTTCAACGCATTACAGCTAGGATTAGATTGCTACTAGCCATTTAAAAGAAAAGCACTCTGTTCAGAAATTGCTATAGCAAAATACTCAAGGAAAACATAAGTACAGACAAAATATAATTTGTATATTTACTGTATTTGGGTATTTTAAATTTATTTTGATTCATAATTAGAATTTATCCTTAAAATACTTTTTGTTTTCAAATACCCCTTTTGAAATTATACCACACGAGTCCCCCCCGCAAGACATTTACAAATAAATGAGTCTTACTTTTATGACCTTGCTACACTTTGGCAGCGCTCTCTATTCGATCGCGCTGCTTAGCTGCCGCAATTACTCGCCAAACCCCGCAGGACACAAAAAAACCACGTCGTTTTCAACGACGTGGTTTTAATTTACATCCAATAAAATACTATGCTGTTTTTAATATTTCTCTAACAAATAGATATCACCAATAACCTTGACTTCGCGCAGATTTTGCACCTGATCTTGATTTTTTAAGCGGCGCAGCTCCAGGCCACGCACCAGCACATACTTTTGCTGCGGGTCGTTTAAGGTCTGCATCAGATCAGTTGTTTTGGGTTTAACTTCTGTGCCCGGCACACCACTGTAGTACATAAACCCAGGGTGCAAAAACTTATCCACATAAACTGGTTTTTGCTGATCGCATTTGCTTTGATAAACCTTTACTATTTCTTTGACGCTGAAGCGGTTAGCAACCATTGGCAGCAGAAAAGAAAATGCTATCACCATAGTCAAAACACCGGTTATTACATGCAGCCAGGCCGCAAAGTTTATATCGCGATAAACTACCAGCGCCCAAATAATACTTACACCTAAAATAAAAGTGACTACGCCCAGCACGATGCCTCCAAAAGCAACTTCCGGCAACTGCTGCCCACCGATGACCCAACCAGCAGTCAGCACGAGAAACATAATGCCAGTGCCAAGAACCCAGGACCAGCGCACACCGTAATTTTCTTTTTGCATTCTGGCGATATTCCAGCCGATCATAATCGCCAAAGCCGGAAACATTGGCAAGATATAAGAAACGAGTTTAGTTTTAGAAATGCTGAAAAATATGAAAACAAACAGCCACCAGATCTGCACAAAAATCATTTTCTGCATTTCTTCTGAGCGGCATTCGGCAAAAGCAGACTTGATGGATTGCAATAACAGACCCGTCCATGGGAATAATCCTAAAACTATCACGGGGAAATAGTACCACCATAAGACCCTGGTTGGGTGCTCGGGTGTAGTAAAACGAGTGATGTTATGAAATCCGAGGAAGGTATCAATAAATTCCATACCGTGTACTTGGTACATTAAATAATACCATGGCCCTGCAACCAACAAATAAAGCACCATACCGCGCAGGCAGTGCATTTCTAAAATACGCCGCCACTGCCCCGTACAAGCAATATGCAGGAAGATGATAGCACCCGGCAGCACAAGGCCTATAGGCCCTTTCGTAACGGTTGCCAGAGCCATACAAATATACATTAACCAATATTTTTTATGGATATAGGCAAGCAAGGCCCCTGTCAGGAAAAATAACAGAGTGGTATCAGTTACAGCAGCTTTACCCAAATAAAAGAACTGACACGAAGTTGCTAAGACTAAGGCTGACCAAAATCCTGCCCGCTCGCTAAACAGCTTTGTAACTGAAAAATACAACATCATAACTGTCAAAAACGCCATCATTGCTGCCGGAAACCGCGCTGCAAATTCTCCATCCCCGAAAACATGCATCGCACCAGCCACCAGCCAATAGTACATGGGCGGCTTATCGAACCAATATTCATTATAAATGCGTGGTGAAAGATAATCGTTAAACTGGATCATCTCCCGCGCTGTTTCGGCATAGACCGGTTCATCAGGATCGAGCAGCGGTATACTGCCCAAACCAAAAAAGATATTAAAGGCAACGATAATTGCTAAAACAAGCAAGCTGCCCTTCTCAATCCGCTTCATCATTTCCCTACTTTCCTCGTTTTAAATAGTCATGGTAAGTTTTTTGGATTCCCTTGTGCAGTTGCATCTGCGGAATTATAGCCAGGCTCTCTTTAAGACGAGTATTAGACAACGACGAGCGGAAGATATCGCCCTGGCGTGCCGGGGCATAATGAACTCCCATTTTACCATCAACAACAGCAGCAAATGCTTCCAGCAGCTGGTTGACAGAGGTTTCATATTCAGTAGACACGTTGATCGTCTGGTAGCCCTGCGCCTTTAACCCTGCCTGCAACGCTTTAGCAACATCGCCCGCATAAACAAAATCGCGGGTCTGCTCACCTGTGCCATATACCGTAACGGCTTTACCGGCAGACAGCAATTTACAGAAAATGCTGACGACACCACCCTCGCCGCCCTCGCCCTGACGTTCACCATAAACGTTGGCAAAGCGGAAAACGATGCTGTTGATGCCATATATATCGTGGTAGACCCGCAGATAATGTTCCGAGGTCATTTTGGTAATACCGTAAAAAGACATGGGCTGCAAGGTAAAATCTTCCTGCAGCGGCACAGACTCATTATCGCCATAAACTGCCGCACTGGAGGCAAACAACACCGTTTTGACCTGGTATTTGCGGCAATTTTCCAGCACATTGATCAAGCCTGCCAAATTGATATCGCAGTCTTCATCAGGATGCTCAATAGAATAAGGAACCATGGTCTGCGCAGCTAAGTGTACCACAGCATCAAAATGCTCCTGCTCAAAAAGCTTGGCAATTGCCTGCGAACGTATATCTTCCACAACCAGCTTCATTCCCTGTGGTACGTTTTCTTTAAAACCGCTGGAAAGGTTATCTAAAACCACTACTTCGCAATTTTTATCGCCAGCCAGTAGTTCTAATAAATGGGAGCCGATAAACCCAGCGCCGCCTGTCACTAAAATTTTCATTGTTCCTCTTCGCCTTTTTTAAGATTTTTCATCGATAAAACATTCGCGCCAAAGGCACGAATAGAAACAACTGCACCCAATAGGAACGGCAAATATTCAGCCGTAAAACGCCACAACACTGCCATAATACCTACTATACCTTCCGGCAGCAGCTCGGAGAACAGGACGACAAAGCCTGCTTCCGCGATACCTGAACCACCTGGTGTAGGCGAAAAATACAGTACTAAATTAAGTAATACCATACGTCCCATAACCTGCAGCCAGTTGAAATTGATATTCATCCCTAAGAAAAACATCGGTACTGTGGCATAAATGCACAGCAAACTGATCCCCGACTCAATAAAGGCGCGGAGCACCTTGAACGGATGATTGCCCATAATAAAAGAAGCCTGCTTAAATTCTTTATACCAGATAAAGCAACGACGTCTGAAATCATGAGAGAAATTATTGGTAAGGCCAATCAGCCAAAATTCGGGATATCTGGTGCGCATCAATAAGACTGCCGCTATAGGCAGTGAAACAAACAGCACGGAAACTATTGTGATAACGCTGGTAGGCATCCAGTCGACCAGTGTATGGTCGCTGTTTAAAACAAAAGGCACCAGCAAAATCAAAAATGTTATCGACATGATAGTGCGCACAAAAACAACGACAGTCGCTTTGGCCACAGGCACGCCTGCTTTACGCATAAACATGATCTGAGCTACTGCGCCGCCGCTGGCACCTGGAGTCACCAATGCTAAAAAGTAATTGCTTAATACGACGTTGACAACCTGCCGGACGGTAAGTTTTTCATCGGTCACATCAGCTAAAGTCATCAGCCGCAAGCCGTCAAAAACAAGGCCTAATCCCAGAACGCCAAAAGCCGCGGCAATACACCACGGTTCAAACATCGTCAGGTATTCCAACGCCATTATATCAAATGTAAAATAAATAACTGCCACAGAAATCGCGATAACAAAAACAAAAAGCCATAGCAATCTGCGGATCAATTTTCTGTGCATATCAAAGCCCACCAAAGTTTATCAAAGTTACCTGCTGCTGCTCCAATAAACGTTTATTTTTTTCAGAAAGAAAAGCCTGAAGCTCATCTTCCCAATGATATTTCCATGCGAAACTTTTTTCTAAAATTTCTGCATCCATCCCCGGATGAGTCATTATTTCGCTGACGCCTTCAGGTATGTTTTTGATGATCTCCCCTACTAGAAAGTCGTTTAAATTGCCGCCGGCCAGCATACCAAAAAAGTGCTGTGGATAGCTAAGTTTTGCCTGCTGAGCTTTTCTTTTGGCTAAAGCACTGCAAAAACTAAGTCCTTCGCGGCCAATAAACCTGCCTGCACTGCTGTTGAAGCCACCGCGCCAAAACCAGCCTTCCTGGGGCATCCTGATTTTTTTGACGCCAAAATCACTGCATAATTGCAGCACGATATCGGTAACACCCGGCAGCACGTGAATGTGCTGATGGCTGTCGATATGCGTTATGGTAAGGCCACAGTTTAAACCGCGTTCCATTTGCGCCTGTAACTCTTCAACAACTTCCTTTTTTTTAATTTTACCGGCATACCAGCGTTTGGCAAAAACCGTATAGTCAGCAGGTAAACGTCCGCTTTCATCAACAAGCGTACGCAACTGCCGCGCCGGTAAAAGCGGCTTTCCGCCGCCAACCAAAGTTAGATGGATACCAACTCCCAAATTAGGATACTGTTTAGCCTGGCTAACAGCGTCGTCAAACGCATCAGCACCGCACATCAGCGAAGTGCTGGTAATAAAACCATCCTTATGGCCTTTGATGATACCATCGTTAATGGCTTGATGCAGTCCAAAATCGTCTGCATTGACAATCAATTTTTTCATATTTAAGAGCCTCCAAAAAGGCTTTAGATTTTTTTATAATTGGCAAAATGTACTTTTACCAGCTGTTCCAGCGCACTGCGCCCCAACTCCTGTGCCAGCTCACGCGCACAAGCAGTAGCAGTATCGCTTCCGCCTTTGGGCAATTCGCTACGTCCGACTTGTTCGGCCAAGTCATGCATTACTTCTAAAAACTTAGCCCGTGCCAATACCGACGCTGCCGCTACGGCAATATCGGCCTCAGCCCGATGCTGCTGCACCACATTGACAGCCGGAAATTCCTGCTGCACGCTGCTACGAATATCATTAGAAACCGTAAACTGATCAACCAGCGCATAATTGCACTGGTGACATTGACGTAAAACATTGCGCAACACGGCAACATGTCCGCTACTAAGCAAATGATTGAGGTTTTTTCCTTCGGCCCGCAACTGACGATAACGGTAATTATACATCTCCGGTTTCAAAGCCAACACGGTGTTCACTGGTGCCACTTCTGTGATCAGTGTTGCCAGTCGCAGCACTTCTTTATCGTTGATCATCTTACAGTCTTTAACGCCTAAAGACACCAGCTTTTCTGCTGTGGCGATATCAACCAAGACGGCGGCAACTACTAAAGGCCCAAAGAAATCTCCTTTACCTGATTCGTCACTGCCTGCCCAAATTCCTCTAAAATCTGCACAATTTCGCAAAAGTGTATAATCATTGCCTGCGTCGGATCTCAACGCACCTCCTGTTGCAGAGGCTTTAGACTTACCTGTCAAAGCTGTTTCCAACTGTTCCTTAAACGGTGCGTCAGCGCCGCCCCACACCAGCTTAATGCCTTTTTTACCATTATATACTGATAATACTACTTTACCTTGGCAGCCTGTCACTGTCAACTGCAAACCATATTGCAGCTGTTTTTCAGCGATAGCAAGCTCAGGGTCAAAGCTTTGGATCTGCTTTTTTAAATTGTCGATATAAGCAGCAAAATCACTGTTCAAGTTGCGCCTCCGCAGCCGCTGTGGCCGCTTGCATAATTGTTTTTAAGCTGCGTCCGCCTTTTAAGGCCAAAGCTTTGCAGTCCTCAAATTCCGGCGCGATGTTGACGATTTTTTCGCCCATCTGCGCATATTTGATCCTTACTTCGCCTTCAGGCAAAGTAACAGTAGTAAATTTACGGTAATTGATGTGACGATGCACCGCATAATAGCGCACGCCTAAAGAAGTAGTTTCTGTCAGCAGCAGTTCTGTCAGTTTATCCAGATTATCAGGAGTCAGCAGTACCGATAAGGTTTGTGCCGGCCGCCCTTTTTTCATAATGATCGGCGTCAGCCAGCAGTCCAGTGCTCCAGCCTGCAATAACTTCTCCTGCACATAGGGGTAAACTTCGCCGCTCATATCGTCGATATTGCACTCGGCTACCAATAAATCTCCGCTGCCGCAGCCTGCTTCCCATTCACCAATGTTCACACGCAGTACGTTGGGTATCTCAAGCTCCCAAGTTCCGGCGCCATAAGCTATTTTTGTCCCACTAAAGCCACTGGGGATATCATCGCAGCTGGTGGCCAAAACCTGCATCAACGCCGCACCCGTCGGCGTAGTAAGTTCTTTGGCAATACTGCCGTGGCTATGACGCAGCCCCTGCAATAATTCAGCAGTTGCCGGAGCCGGTACTGGCATCAATCCATGAGCACATTTAACAAAGCCGCTGCCAGTATGGATATTAGAAACAAAAACTTTTTCGATGCCCAAATATTCCAAAGCTAAAACGCAACCTGCTATATCAATAATAGTGTCAATGGCGCCAACCTCGTGAAAATGTACTTCTTCGATAGTTTTGCCATGCACCTTGGCTTCGGCTTGCGCCAAAGCAGTGAACACCAGCAAGGCCCGCTCTTTGATCTGCACGCTCAAATCAGAAGCGTTGATTATCTGCGCTATAGCTTGCAGGTTACGGTGTTCATGATGATGGTGCATCTGGGGCACTGCTACAGCAATTTGTTGTTCGTGCGTATGCTCATGTTGGTGCGGGCAGTTGCCATGCTCGTGTGCATGGGTATGACCGTGATGATTATCTTCGTGAGCATGCCCTGCATCGCCATTTTCATGGTGGTGATGATGCCCTGCGTGAGCTTGCTCTGCATGAGTATGTTCGTGTTGCCCGATCATGACGTCATGTTGACATTCTTCTGGCAGCACGACATTAAAATAGTTGGCCGCAATGCCGCATTTGTTCACGCGCTCATTGATCAGCTCATATGCTCCTAAATGCAGCTTCTCCATTTCCGCTGCCAAATAATCGACAGGCACACCAGCGTCGATCAAGGCCCCCAAAAGCATATTGCCGCTAATACCGGCAAAGGCTTCTATATAAATCGCTTTCATTACATCACCTCATATGATTGATGATACTAGCCATACGGCCGGCACCAAAACCGTTATCGATATTGACTACGGCCACACCTGCCGAACAGCTGTTGAGCATACCTAAAAGTGCCGATAAGCCCTGGAAGTTAGCGCCATAGCCCACACTGGTGGGAACTGCAATAACAGGCCGTTCTACCAGCCCACCAACTACGCTTGCCAACGCGCCTTCCATACCGGCAACTACAATAACCACATTAGCGTTCCTGATAAGCTCCAGCTTATCAAACAGCCTGTGGATACCGGCTACGCCCACATCATAGACACGTTCCACCCGGTTGCCCATGATCTCGGCTGTCAAAGCTGCTTCTTCCGATATAGGCAGATCGCTGGTACCAGCCGTTACTACGGCGATATAACGGTCTTCGTCCTTCGGCAGCGGTTTACGTTCTACAAAAATCAGGCGTGAATTTTTATGGTACACTGCATCCGGCAGCACCTGCTGCACCGCAGCAAACTTTTCGGCGTCAGCCCGTGTTCCCAAAATATTACTATGCACCTGGGCCAGCTTTTCCATAATAGCAGCCACCTGCTCTATGGTTTTACCCTCGCAGTACACCACCTCAGGAAATCCCTGCCGCAAACTGCGGTTATGATCAAGCTTGGCAAAGCCCAAATCGGTATAATCGGCAGCATGTAGCTTGCTTAAAGCAGTTTTAGCATCAATCGTGCCTGCTTTATAGCTTTCCAGCAACGCCAGTAACGTTTCTTCGTAAGTCATTTCCTTATACTTCCTTATTTATGAATTATGCAGATGTTTTTCTTTCCATTCTTCACTCAGCAAATAGAGCAGCGGTACAACTACCAAAGTCAGCAAAGTAGATGTTGTCAAACCGCCTACCAAAACCACGCCCATGGATTGGCGCAGCTCGGCACCGGCACCAAGTCCTAAAGCGATCGGCATCATACCCAAAATAGTCGACAATGTCGTCATAAAGATAGGACGGATACGCAGTGCACAGGCTTCACGCAGCGCCTCACGCAGCGGACGACCCTTTGCACGTTCCTGATTAGCATAGTCGACCAGCAAAATAGCATTTTTAGTAACCAGGCCCAGCAGCATGGTAAATCCTATCAGCGACATCATATTCGCAGTCTGCCCCGCCACCATCAGGCCTAAAACAGCACCGACGATAGCAAATGGCAGCGACATCATAATGACTAACGGCTGCATAAAGCTTTCAAATTCAGCCGCCAGCACCATATAGATCATAACGATAGCTAAAATTATTGCCTTCGCTATCTCGCTAAAAGCCCTCGACATAGTATCGGCCTGGCCGATCATTTTGTAACGATAGCCTACTTCCATATTCATATCCGGGATCATTTCCGTCTGTATTTTCTGGATCAGATCGCCGGGAGTGATGCCTACGGTATTGGCATAAACAACGATTTGGCGCTGTCTGTCCTCGCGGTCGATACGGGTCGGCCCGGACGAGAAATAAACATCAGCCACGTCTCCTAAGCGAACGAAAGAACCGTTGGCGGTAGAAACTCGCAGGTTAGCCACGTCGTTGATATCACGGCGGTGAGCTTCATCCAGCTGTACGATAATATCATAATCGTTATCACCGATAGTAAAACTGTTGCCTGTACTTTTTCCTAAAAAGGCCATTTCAACAACTTTACCTACCGAGGTAGAATCAAGCCCCAGTCCGCTGGCACGCAGCGGGTCGACTTTAATGATGATTTCCGGCTCTTCTTCTGACGATGAAATATCAACGTCGGTAGCGCCTGGCACCTGCCTGATCCGTTCAGCCAGATCCTGCGCATAGCCGGTCAAAATATCCAGGTCGCTGCCACGCAGGCCTATCTGTACCGGTCTGCTGTCACCACGTCCGCCGCCCTGATTGCTGACAACGGCCACCTTTAATCCCTCGACATCGCCGAATTTACGGCGCAGTCCGTCCATGATCTCTATCATCCCTCTTTTACGGTCTGACGCCGGAATCAGTTTAACATCGATATTGCCTTCGTTAACAGGTACGCGAGAGCCACCTAAACGCATGGCGGCGATCCTGACCTCTGGCATTTGCAGTATTTCTTCTTCCAGCGGCAGCGAAAGCTCTTTCATCCGTTCGATGCTGGTGCCGGAAGGAGCTTTGATACTGATTGAAAATTCGCCGGAATCGTAAGTAGGCTGATATTCCGTACCAATAAAGGGTATCAGGAAAAGATTAAAAATAAGTGAAGCGAGCGAGATCAACACTATTTTCCAGGGATGCTTAAAGGCAAAAACCATCAGCTCGTCATACATCCGGCAAACTACCTGAAACCCTGCCTCAAATTTATCCAGACAGATCTGCACATATTTAGGCCGCGGATGCTTATGCGGCTTGGCATGTTCTTCTTTATAATCCTTCAGCCAGTAGGCCGAAACCATCGGCGTCAAAGTATAGGCCGCCATGGTCGAAAAGGCCAGGGCAAAAGCTACTGTTAAACCAAACTGTTTGAAGAACTGGCCGACAACCTCACCCATGGAACCGATCGGCACAAAAACCGCCATCAAAGACAGCGAAGTCGCCAAAATAGCCAGCGACAGCTCCTCGGTGGCGTCCTGGGCAGCCTTGATCGGCGATTTGCCCATTTCCATATGCCTGAAAATATTTTCTATCAAAACGATGGCATCGTCGATAAGGATACCGACTGCTAAGCTAAGGGCCATCAAAGACATATTATTCAAAGTAAAGCCCATAGACTTCATCAAAAAGAAGGTGGCGATAATCGAAGTAGGTATGGACAAGCCGCCGATGATGGTGGCCCTAAAATCACGCAGGAACATATAAGTGATCAAAAGCGCCAAAAAACCGCCGAACAGAATGGAATTCCAAACATCGGCAACATTTTCACGAATATAAGCGGATTGGTCACGTACAACGTCGACTTGGATATCCTTGGGCAGGTCGTGTTCCTTCATCTGCGCCATGGCAACATTAACGCCATCGACTACATCGACTGTATTGGTTTTGGACTGCTTACGCACCAAAACCATAACACTGGGGATCATATTAGAACGAGAATAAGTGTCCTCGTCCTCCCATGTATCAACAACCCGTACAACATCGGCCAGCTGAATAGGACGACCATCCTGATTGGCAACAACGATTTTTTTGATATCGTCGATGTTCTTATACTTGCCCAGAGTACGTACGGTCATTTCTGTTTCGTTATAGCGGGCCTTGCCGCCCGGAGTATTATTATTTTCGCTGTTTACCTTATCCAAAATGGTTTGGAAGGAAATATTATAGCTGTTCAGCTTTTCCGGGTCAGCGATCAGCTTGATTGCACGCAAGCTGGCGCCCACGACCGAAACCTCGGATACACCTTCAACACGCTGCAGTTCGTCTTTAACTACGTCTTCAACGATCTTCCGGGTCTCCTCACGGCTGCGCGAGTCGGAAGCAAAGGTAAAGGCCGCTATTGACTGGGACGAAATATCAAAGCGCTGCACGACCGGTTCGTCGATACCATCCGGCAAACGCCGCCGCACCGAAGCCACCTTTTCACGTACCTCGCTGGCCATCTCACGCGGGTCTACACCCAAATCAAATTCCAGCACGGTCTGCGAATAGCCTTCGCGCACTGTAGACGACAAGGTTTTGATGCCAGCCACCTGACTGACACGGTCCTCGATGGGACGCGTGATCAACGTCTCTATCTCTTCCGGCGAAGCACCCGTATAGGTAACTGTTACGCTTACCAGCGGCAAATCAACGTCAGGGTACAGATCTACACCCAAATTAGGATACGACTGGATGCCAAAAACTACCAGCAGCAGTACGAACATCGTCGTAAAAACAGGTCTGCGGATAAACGTGCCTATCATTTTTCAGCACCCTGTCCTTCCAGTTTGATCTTGCTGCCTTCACGCAGTTTGTTTTGGCCGCCTGTTACGATACGGTCGCCGTCGCTCAAACCGTCCAACACTTCTACCATATTATCGCTGATAAAGCCGATAGTCAAAACGCGGCGGCTAACGATGCCGTCATCATCAACTACGAAAACAGTACGCTGGTCTTCGCGCATCACGATAGCGCTAAGCGGAATAACCAAAGCATTGGTTTTAGGTTCAGCAGTAATAACTACGTTGGCGTAAACGCCGCCACGCAGTTTGCCAGCACTGTTATCTACAGTTACCTCGGCCGCAAAGGTGCGGGCCGGCATATCGGCCACAGGCGAAATACGGGTTATCACACCGCTGAATTTATCGCTGGGATAAGCAGGCACAGTAATATCAGCACTACCGCCCACGGCGATATTGCTGATCTGTCCTTCCGGGATATTTATTTTAGCAGTAAGTTCTGAAATATCGGCAACATTAAATAACGCCGTTCCTACCTTCGCATAGTAGCCTTCCTGATAATAACGCTTGGAAACGATACCATTTTGCGGCGCCATAACACTGGCTCCGCTCAATTTATCCTGCATGTTCTCCCAAACGCCCTGTGCTTCCGCCAGCTTGCCATGGGCATTGTTACGGGCAAAACGATAGTTATCAACAGTCTGCTCCGACACAGCTCCTTTTTCGTACAGAGCCTGATAGCGCTGCAATTCACGCTCAGCTTTTTCCAGCGTCGTTTGGGCATCCATCAAAGCACCCTTAGCAGACAGCAGATTAGCGTTCTGTTCCGTTTGCTCTAAATGCGCCAAAACAGTACCGGCTGCAACCTGGTCACCCTCATTTACATAAACCTTCTCTACCCTGCCGTCGATCTTGGCTGCCACATCGGCTTGCCAAACAGGGTCAAGGCTACCGGCAAAGCGCATGACGGGAATAATACTTTCACGCTGCGGAAAACCTGTGGCGACAGCAATAGTCTGCCCCTGCGAAACACGGGCCGCACGCTTGTTATTAGCCTGGATATTACTATAGATACGATAAGAGATAATTGCTAAAAGCACCAGTGAAGCGATAATTACGATACGAACTTTCCTATTCTGCCAATTCATTTTATGCTCCTCAATGTATAGAGTTAAGTGTTTTTAATTACAATAACAGATATTTTAATTATACAACTTTTTTACATATAATAGCAAGGAATTTGCGGCCCGAAGCACGCTTTTTACAGCCTTTTAAATATCCCGACCTAAGCTATAAAAAATACCCCCACTGCACTTTGGCAGTGAGGGTCATCGCATATCCGAAATTGTTTTTTATTTGGTTACTTTTTCAACCACAGACATATTAGCAGTGTCTTGTTCTTTAGTGCGTTCTATGCCGGTTTTGGTATCGGCAGAACTGTTCATAACGCCCAAGGCGTTTTTCAGCGAATAGACTGTAAATTCAGCAGTCATATCCAGATTGCCGGAAGTATCATTATTGCTGGTAACGGCGCTGACGCTGGTTTTATCCAACTTAGCAAAACGGGTTCCGTTTTCCACCTTCTGCAAAAAGTCAACGATTTTATAATAATTGCCGCTGATCGCGATATTGATAGGCACTTCATAAGCACCATTTTTCTGCTGCAGCTTACCGCTGGGCGGTTTTACACTTTTAAACTGGATGCCTGCTTCCTGAGTAAGATTAGAATATTCCTGCACCAATTCGGGTACGGTCACCGTATCCGGCAGCGCTTTTTTAGCTTCTAAAAGATATTCTTCCTGCTTAGCAGCAAAAGCATTATAATCCTTGTTCTGATCGGCAAAGGTTTGATAGCTGGCCAAACGCTGCTGCGCCTGGGTCAGCTCCTGGTCGTTTTTTTGGATATCGGCACGCAGCGGCTGTACGATATACAGCACTACAAAAACCAATAGCAATACCGCCACCAACAATAAAAGTGAGTATTTGCTGTTTTCCGACATATTGCCGGCAGACATATCTAATTTCACTTCTTCACCCCACTTCTCAGAACTTCCAAAGTAAAATCAGTTACCGTAATACTGCTGTTATTGTTTTTTGCTTCGCTGGCAGTTACCAGCTGCACGTTGGAAATATCCGGACGCGCTTGCAACAGGGCAATGAATTTAATAACCTCGTCCATTTTCAAGGCCTTGCCGGTGATCGTCATCTGTTCGGGCTGAGCGCCCTGTTTGACACTGGTAAGCCAGCAACCGTACGGAGTGACATTACCTAGTTCAGCCAGCAAACTGCTCCAGACGATACGGTCCTTCGACAGATTGCGAACGATAGTATTGCGTTTATTGATCTCAGCGTTCTGGATCTGCGCTTTATCGAAGCGCTCTTGCCATACCTGCATCGAAGCGATGCTGGCATTAACGTCGCTGAGCCTGCTTTCAGTATATTTAAACATTGCCAGATGATAGCCCCACAGCAAAATGCTTAGACCCAAAAGCCCATAGGCAACAACGCGGTACAGCTTCCAGGTCGGGAACTCGGTCTTGCGCCTGTACTCAGGTAAAAGATTGATCTTAATCATCTGCTTCCCCTCCGTACAAAGCCGCGCCTACGGCAACCGTCAGCGCACCAAGATATTTTTTTAATTCGCGTTGATCCAGCTTATCGCTGAAGGTCACGGTTTTGCGAATATCGTTAGCAACGACCTGCATTTCCATACCTTCGCTCAAAAACTGCGGCAGGCCCGTCATATTGGCACCGCCACCAACTAAAACAAGATGCGTGAACCTGGCATCCTTTTTATTGATCATATAATATTCACAGGTCCGGCGTACTTCGCGGCCCAGATTTTCAATTTCGTTAAAAAACTCTGCGTATTTGGTTTTATCGCTTTCCAAACCGCCTAACAGCAGCTCGTCCTCCAGCTTAATCTTTTCGGCAGCAGCTAGGTCTACCCCTGCACCACTGGCAATAGCGGCATTAAACATCTGCCCGCCCTGCGGAATACTGCGCTGGGCAACAGGTGCCCCATTTTGAAAAATCGTCAGCATCGAATAAGAACGCCCAATATCCAGCAAAACAAAATTCTCCAGCTGCTCTGATAAAGTTCTGTACGCCGACAGCACCTCGATATCTATACCCAGGCTCTGCCAACCAACAGCGTCACTAATCTCCAACAAAGCGTCGACAACATCCTTCGGCGAGGCGACCAAAAGCACAGGCTGCAAGCCGTCCATAGTCAACGTCCCAAATTTCGTCGAATCAACATAATAGGTATCGGCTTCATAAGGCACATACTGACTTGAATCCCAGGCTACAGACTGTTTCATTTCTTCATCGGGCATTTCCGGCATATCGATCTCACGCACGAAGGCATTGCGCCCGCCTACGGTAAAAACTACATGCCTGGCCTGAAAGTCATACTTTTCCAACAGACTTTTAATGAACACCAGCATCATATCGACGCTGCGCACAAAGCCGTTGTTGCTTAGCTCCAAAGGCAGATCTTCTACAGCAAAACCGCTTACAAACGGCTTGCTGCCAAGTTCGATCTGTACCAGCTTGATACTGCCGGTACCGATATCGACGCCCAGCACCTTAGAGGGCCTTGTATGGAATATTTTTTTTATGATGGCTTGCACATTCACTTGCGCAGACCTCCTCAATTAGCAGCAAATAAAATTAAGATAAAGTTTATATCTTATAAATTATATCACAAATTTATTACATCAAACAAACAAATTCCAGTAAAAATAAATCAGGTACGGCGAAAACAGCAACGAGATATAAGCACCGATGCAAAGAAACGGCCCAAAGGGGATCGGGTCTTTGCGCTGCTTGATGCCAGTAGCCAAAAGCAGCACCCCAATAATTCCGCCTAAAATAAACGCCAACATCAGGCAAACGATGCTGCCCTTCAATCCCAGCCACACGCCCAGTACAAAGCTTAGCTTAACGTCGCCAGCCCCCATACCGCCCCGGCTCAGCAAAAATATCAGCAGCATCAACCCGCCGGCAAATAAAGCGCCATATAACGAATCCCACATATCAGGCAGAGCATAATAGGCATAAACAACACCCGCAGGCAGCATCAGCATCAAAATCTCATCCAGTAAAATCTGATGGTCAAGATCGATAAAGGCCTGCGTAACCAGGCAGGCGATGAAAAAGAACACCAACGCCATTTTTAAACCGGGCAAATAATACAAGCCGCACAAAGCAAACAGCAGTCCCGTCAGCAGCTCTACCAGCATATAGCGGGGACTGTAAGACGCCTTACAATAGCGGCAGTGCCCACGCAAAAAAATATAACTGAACACAGGCACCATATCCAAAGGCCCCAGCCTGTGCCCACAGCTGCCGCAGGCCGACGGTGGACTAATGACCGACTTGCCCAGTGGCAGGCGGTAAATACAGACATTCAAAAAGCTACCGATAATGATGCCAAGCAAAAAATATGTTGCAAATAATAAATACACCAAACCACGCTCCACTTATATAAAGATATTTTTATTATAATACTTTTCTTTGTAGCACATCTTTAAAACAACTAACAAAATGTTTTTATAAAAAAACATAAGCAGTGAAGCCGCAGAACAAGTCCGCGGCCTCAAAGTTATCAGCTTTAACCTAAATATTTCTTCATTGTTGCATACAACACCTTCATATCGACAGGCTTGGAAATATGGTCATTCATCTGCGATGCCAATGATTTTTCGACGTCTTCTGTAAAGGCGTTGGCAGACATAGCGACGATCGGCAGTGTTTTCACATCACTGCGCTCAAGTTTTCTGATCTCCAGCGTCGCCTGATGCCCATCCATTCCTGGCATCTGAATATCCATGAAAATAAAATCGTAATAGCCTTCCGCCGAAGCACGCACCTTTGCCACGGCTTCCAAACCGTCTTCAGCATGTTCTACAACAGCTCCCAATCCTGAAATAAGCTCTTTAGCGATTTCATAATTCAACTCGTTATCTTCAGCTACTAACACACGTTTGCCTGCAAACTGCGTTTCCAGCGTCTCCGGCAGCGCTACAGTGTCGGTATCGCGGCCCTCTTCGCCCTGTTGCAATTTTAACTTCACCACAACAGTAAAAGTAGTTCCTTGCCCAACTACGCTGCTGACAGTAATATCGCCGTGCATCAAATTAGCCAGGCGTTTGCTGATGCTCAGCCCCAACCCTGTGCCCTGCACTTTATTGACTGTAGAGCTTTCAGCACGTTCAAAAGGCATAAAGACTTTTTCTAAAAACTCTCTGGTCATTCCTACACCGTTATCAGTAACGGAAAATTCATAACAGCCGTAGCCTAATAGATCACTATCTTTTTCTGTAGCCGCTACCTTTATTTTACCGCCATTACCGGTATATTTGACAGCATTAAAGAGGATATTGATAAATATCTTTTGCAAGCTGGCAAAATCGCCACAAACATACTGGTGCTTGATACCGCTAATAGTAACCTCAAGCTGCTGTTTTTTCTCAAGACGGGTAGCTTCCGTAATAACTATAGCAGCCTGCAAGGCATCTTCTACAGCCATATTCTCTTCACTTAAAACCATCTTATTACTTTCGATTTTAGAAATATCCAACACTTCATTGATCAAAGCCAGCAAATGGTTAGAAGCGATTTGGATCTTCGCCAGACAATCATCGACACGCACAGCGTCATGCAGATATTTATGAGCGATCTCCGTCATACCTACAATCGCATTCATCGGCGTTCTAAAATCGTGCGACATGGCCGAAAGGAACGCTGTTTTTGCCTGGTTGGCCTGTTCGGCCTTGGCCGCCATATCCTGCAGCAGTTGGTTCTTCGCTTTTTCTTCAGTACAGTCGGCAATAAGCACAATAATTTTTTTTGTGTCTTCCTGCTCAACTAAATAAGCTTTAAAAGAGAAGGTTTTTTCGTCGATCGTCTTTTCAAAAGTCAGGTTCTTCTGCGGATTTGCTTCCATCCGCGCAACTACTTCATCAGCGTAATCATCAAAATAAACGCTCATGACGTGTGGGTCCTCCAGCAGCTTTTCGCGGCTAACGCCTAAAACCCGGGGGATATTATAGCTGACATATTCCATTCTGTCTTTTTTGACATCATAAATAACAAAAGCTTCATCAGTATTGACCGAGATCATATTGAACAGATTATCATGCTCGATGATCTCACGGTTTTTGCGCATAGAAACGATCCAGAACAAAGATAAATACACCAATATCTTCAGCAGCAGAGTCAAGAATACCGTGCCGTAAGCTTTAAAAATATCGGTACGCATTGAAATAGTCCAATCAATATTAGACAGCGGCATATATTCTACATATTCCACCGTTCCGTCTACTATCGCCCAGTACGAGAATGGACGATGGTCTTCGAGATTACTTAAAACGCTCGCATCAGACATACTGCGCCAGGTGACCTTGTCGAACCAGAATTCCAGTTTTTGACCGCGTCTGTCAGCCATGCTGTTAGCGCTGATAATGCCTTCGCTGTCTATAAGCGAGCAATTATAAGCAGCACTGCTGCCGCGCGCTTTTACTATATTTTCGATAGTATCAAAATAAATCGACATGGTGATCGCGCCGTTAACTTCTTTGGACTCGGGCTGCGCCATGTCAAACGTCGGCACCCACAGCGTATAGATTTTAGTTGTTTCGTCGGCACCTGCCAGGTACATATCACTCAAAACAGTCTTTTTCGTTGCCAGCATCTCTTTAAAATATGGCCTGTAGCCTACATAACCGGTCTTATGGCGAATAGAAGAGGCAATATTGCCTTCTTTATCTACCACGCCAACCATAAACAGTCCATAAGCCGTTGTATAGCTGTCAAGCTTCATCGCCCGCTCTAAAAGGGGTTGGCTGCTGTCGTTGATTAAAGGATCTTCGGCAATAGCCTCACCCAGTTTCAAAGTTGAGTCCACATATAAAGCGATCTCACTACTGCTGGTCTTGATCCTTTCGTGAGCATTGGACTGCATCATATTCACCGACGAATAAATCGTCGTTATCAAATCAAAAGCTATTAGAAAAACGCAGATAAAACGAAAATATTTATAAAAGTATCTTGTTCTTTGTATGTTATGATCCACTAGGCTTGCTCCTGACAAATAAGGTTACTTCCGCATCAGTTATTTCTCTATTGTTTAATATTACCATTTTGTATAAACTTTATCAACTTTTACAACTCTTTCCGCCGGTTTTTATGATAAAAATCTGCTCTTCAACATAGTATAAACAAATAAAAACCGCTCCCCTTTAGAGAGCGGTTTTAGAATACCTTATTTTTTTTACCAATCCTTTGCCTTAAAAACTGCCAAACTATTTATAAGCCGCCCACCCCGTAAACCTGCTCCTTCGTATAATAATTAGTTTCGATTAATGTTTTATCAAGATTCTCTTTCGTCACCATTTTACCTGTAATCAAATAGGCCTTAATCTGTTCACCAGTAGGCGCGTCAAGCTCGGCATTAGCAGTGACTTTTTCACCCCTGGCCATAGCGTAAGCCTTATCCACCGCTGTTGCTGCCAAACTTTTCAAATCCATATAAACCGTCATGTCCTGTTTTCCATCAACAATTCTTTTAACAGCCGGCAATTCAGCATCCATACCCGTAATAACCACGTTGTTTTTAAGTCCCAGTTCTGCGACAGCTGCAGCGGCACCACCTGCTAATCCATCATTAGGTGTCAGGATAGCGTCTATTTTGTTGCCATTTTTCAATGCAGCTTCTATTACCATCGCTTTCGCCCTGTCGGCCGACCAGCCTGGTACATAATCATCTAAAATGATCGTAACACCGGAACCGACCATTGGTTCGATATATTTTTTAGCGCCGGTATAAAGCAATTCTGTATTAAAGTCTCCTTTATCACCTTTCAATATAATAAAGTTACCTTTATAAACCCTTTCGGCCAAATGTTTGCCCATATTCTGTCCAATCTTATACGTGTCATAACCAATAAAAAGATCGACCCGCTGATCTAACACCGCCCGCGTATAAGAAATGATCTTGACGTTTTTCTTTTTTGCATAAGTAAGCACCTCGTCTATCTTACGCACATCACGCGGTATAAGGATCAAAACATCAATGCCGCTGTCGATCAGTTCCTTACAATCTTCATCCTGTGTTGTCGGCTTATCGCCGGTATTAAACCGCACATCAATATCGGCACCCAGTTCCTGTGCACGCAGTTCCATAAAAATCTTTTCCTTAGGCCAGCGGCTTGCCCCGCCCACACCAAACGAAACACCTATTTTGGGTTTTTTCAACGTTTCACTACAACCTGCCATACTTAAAACCAGCACCAAAATACAAAGCACCCCTACTATTTTTTTTAGCATATATGCCCCTCCCTAAATATTTTTGCAAAGGTTTCCTCTTCAACCGGCTTCGAAAAATAATAACCCTGTGCGACGCTGCAACCGCATTTGCGCATCAAAGTAATATTCTCGCTGGTTTCCACGCCTTCTACTACCAAACTGATCCCCAGTCTGCGGGCCATTCTTACTATCGAAACAAAAATAATATTCCGTTTTTCATTATCCGCAGAATTCTCTAAAAAAGCCCTGTCGATCTTTAGCGTGTCTATCGGCAGATCCTTCAGCATGTTCAGCGACGAATAGCCCGAACCGAAATCATCCATGGCAATAGCAATGCCATACTCCCGTACCTTTCTGGTAAAATCATAAACTACGGTAAAATTATCAAAAACCGCGCTTTCCGTAAGCTCCAGTTCCAACAAATCAGCCGGCACCTGATAAGCTTCTATTTTACGCAAAATTTTATCGAAAAAGTCGCTGTTATAAAAATGCAGCCGCGAGAAGTTCACCGATATCGGCACACATTCAAT
>OGZE01000139.1_pt1 | contig 54904 bp, 44 predicted proteins | sample 1576731 | NCBI WGS metagenome assembly OGZE01 (sample SAMEA3541503, study PRJEB24748) | human gut metagenome | biome: human gut; feature: human-associated habitat; material: faeces | place: China | collected 2012 | reverse complement strand
AATCGGATCAACCGATGCTTTCAGCGAATAATAGCCCGGGATGCTCAATCCGTTACGGGTATTCGATGATATGGCATCATCATAGTAATAATAGATGGTACCTCCGACAAAACCATCGATGGCAAAATCGCCAAAACTGTGGTTGGCAGATAACAAGGCATCACCATTGAAACTGAATCCGGTAGATTTGGATGTATAGAAGTATCCGTTCTTGTCCCATCCGCCGCGGGCACTCATTGCGTTTTTCTTTTCCGTACGGCTGGCATAAGCATCGGCACCGGCTCTCATTGAGAAGTTCAGCCAGGGCATGATGTCATATTTACCCGACAAGTAAGTATTTACTTTATCATAATCATTCGATGAAGTCATTTCATGCGCCAGATAATAAGGGTTATCATACCACACGTCATTCATCCAGTTCTGTTCTTCGTCTTTCTTTCTCCAATAGTTTTTATAGTCGCGCACATCATAATCGGTACCTGTCCATACCAACAGGTTGTAGATGTAACCGCCGCCGCCATAACCGGCTCCTTCACCATTGGGATAGAAACGCTTGTTGTAGATCGCGCCTCCTTCGAAACTCAGTTTGCCGAACTTCATGTCTCCACCTACCGAATAAGTAATCTTATTCAATCTCTGGTTCGGATATTGTCCCTTGTTATAAACATGCGACAAAGAAGAGCGGAAACTACCGTATTTACCGGTCTGGCTGATACTGATATTGTTATTGGTGATGAAACCTGTTTCCAGGAAGTTCTTAAAGTTGTCTTTACCTTTCGAAACCAACGGCATCTCTTTCCACTCATAAGTATACGGGTCATACTGTACGGCTGTACGGCCGATATCTAATTTATCACCCCAAACAAAGTCGGCAGCGGTATATTTACCTCCCTGACCGGTACTGTATCCGTGTTGCACTTCCGGCAACACCAGATAGCCGGCATTGAACATCGTACTACTGTTTACCGAAATATTCAGTCCTTCCTGGCTACCTTTCTTTGTAGTCACCATGATAGCTCCCGAACCTCCGCGGGCACCATACAAAGCCGATGCAGTAGCTCCTTTCAATACGTCAACAGACTCAATGTCATCCGCCGCGATATCATTCAGAGAAATATTGCTATACGGCACACCGTCCACAACCAATAACGGAGTCTCACCACGCAGTTTGAGGGTCGGAGCCGTATTGAACTCCGTACTGTTGGTTACGTTCAGACCGGCAACCTTACCGGTCAGTGAAGTAGCGATGTTAACAGGTTTCACAGTGGACAACTTACTTCCACCCACCTTCTGGACAGCGTAACCCAATGCCTTTTCTTCGCGTTTGATACCCAAAGCTGTTACCACCACTTCATCAAGCACTTCTGCGTCTTCCGCCATTTTAATTCTCAGCATGGTTTTTCCGTTCACCGGCACTTCCTGCTGTTGGTATCCGATAAAGGAAACGATCAGTACACCATTGGTAGGCACTTCCAATTTAAAGTTACCCTCCACGTTCGTAATCGTTCCGGTTCCCTGAGCACCTTTCAATTTGATGTTAGCCCCGATTATAGGCTCACCTGCGGTATCTACGATGGTTCCCGATACTTGAATTGTATTCTTTTTCTGTTGGGGAGATGCAGCCAAAGACTGTGCTTCAGCCTCTTTGCGTACATGAAGAGAAATATAATTATCTGCGAAATTATAAGAAATATTATTCTTAGAGAGCACCTCGTTCAGTAAATCGGCCACCCTATGAGTACCTTTCTTCACACTTACCTGGCGAGAAGCATTGATTTCTGCATCACTATAGATAAACAGATAGTCTGTTTGTCTTTCAATTTCCGCCATAAACTCCTTTAACGGAAGTTGGTTTCGAGACATGTTTACCCTTGCATTTTGCGAGCTTACACCGGCATGTGCCTGAAGGATAAGCAGAAATAATAGCAAGACTGTGCATTTCATAATTCGCAAGATTTGAATAATTTCACGTTGTTTAATTGCATAAGATAACAGCAATAAGTTTTTTTTCATACTTTTGCAATGTAATAAGGTTAATACTTTGTTGTTTTTTATTAGGACCAGCCAAATGTGTTGACTTTATCGGGAGGGAAAGGTGTACCAGACCATTTCCTCCTTTTTTTCACTTCATACTGTTTTTCTATTTCATAGGCATCTGTTTTTAGTTAGAGTATCATCCGTATTTATCAATAAATAATAATTTCTTCTTCACTAACTATCTTGTATTTGAAAGGCATGGCACCTTGCAAAGCTTTTAAGATACTCTCCAAAGAATCACTCTGCCGGAATTTACCGGAAATGCGTTGGGTTGCATTGACCGAACGTTCTATCTTGAAATTTACGTCATTCCATAAAGCGACTCTGTTCAGCACTCTCCCGAAAGGTTCCGACAGGAAGCTCACTATTCCGTTCTTCAGGTATTCTTCATTATCAAAGTCCGATTCCCGCTTCATCAGACGGTCTCCCCACAGCACCGCCTTCTCTTTGGGTTGCAGAAATACTTCATTCCTTATATCTGCCGGATCATAAATATGAACACAGCCTTCTACAAGGTCCGTCTCAAATTCAGCACTATTCTTATAGGCCGATATATTGAATTTAGTTCCGAGCACTCTGATCCGATAGCCCTTGGCCGAAACGATAAACGGCTTTTCAGGATTCTTTGCCACATCAAAATAAGTAGCGCCATCCAATTCAACTTTACGGTCCGACTCATTAAAAGAAGCCGACAGGCGGAGACTGCTGCAAGGACTCAGCCAGGCAACGGTTCCATCCGGTAAATCCACTTTTACCCGCTGTCCCTTGGGAGCTGTAATCATAGTATAGTTTTTACCGAATTCCTCTGACAAGTATTGCTTTGTGACATAGAAAGTACCTGCAATCAACACCGCGAAAACAGCGGCATATTTCAAAGATACGGTAATTGTCCGCTTCAATCTTTTACGAAACAGGAGTTGCGCGAAATGCTGCTTCCCTTTTCGGCTGACTTCAGGATCGTCCTGCCGGGAGAGTATTCCGGTCAACGCCACTACATTCTGCATCCGGAGAAATTCTTTCTTCAGAGTTTCATCCGTCTCTATCCGGTCGAAAAGGTCTTTTTTCTCCCGGTCAGTCATTTCTCCTGCAAAATATTTATCTATTAGTTCATTCATTTTTTAGGGTTTCTATTAATAAGGCGTAACAGCCTTTAAAATCCACTAAAAGAAAAACAACTTTTTTCTCAAAAAACTTTTTTTCTTTGCAATCAGACCCGTGCAGCCAGAATAAAACATCACAATCCCCTGTCCCAGCCTTTCATCGGTTTATACCTCTCCCTCTCCGGAAACCTCTTCTGAACAAGCCCATCACAAGATTAAAATCAAACACACAAAAGTCCCTGATCAAAGTTCGTCAGAATACTAAAGAAAATGGGATTCTCCATATCATACTGTCCATCTCAGCACTCAAGATGTGTATCTTAGCCGCCAAGATGCAGATCTCGGCAGCCAAGATGTCCATCTTAGCGGCTAAGATGAACTTTACATGCAGACCAGAAGATTTTTCAGTCATGACTTCACCACTTCATAAAGAAGCACATCCCATCAAACAATGGACTTCTTAATGCACTTTCTCACTCTTAATGATCACCATATTCGCCCGAAGATACCCTACTGATCCCAAACAATAAAACGGCCTCAGATGCAATTTCAAATGTCATCGACAGTTTGAAAAAGTCAGCATCTGCGGCCGTTTACAAAACCAGCTTTGTTCATGTGCCATTCTGTTTCTGGCACATCTCCCAAACGATTTCCTTATTTCTTCTTGATCTTCTGTGGAGGTACACCCTCAAAAGTCATCTTCACAGGTTTAATAAATCCGTCTTTGTCAAAAGTCATTTTGTCAATGCAAGTCGCGCGGTGATCGCGCGCATTATCATTCAGCGGACGACGATGATAAACAATATAATAATCATCCGACCCGGGAGCATGCAACACCGAGTGATGTCCGGCACTGGTTGCCACTGAAGAATCCTGCTCCAGAATTTTGGCTACACGTTTAAAAGGACCGAACGGAGAATCGGAAATAGCATAAGCTACAGAGTAATCAGGGCTTCCCCAACCTCCTTCACTCCACATAAAATAATATTTGCCGTCTTTCTTGAACATAAACGGTCCTTCGACATAATTTTCTGGAGTCACTTCTTTATAGATAGTACCGTCTTCGAAAGGTACCAATTCTGTAAAGTCATCGTTCAACTGCACTACATTGCAATGTCCCCAACCACCATAATACATATAATAACGCCCGTCATCATTGTACACAAACTGGTCGATCGGTTGCGCTCCATTCACTATCTCATTAATCAACGGCTTGCCCAGCAAATCTTTGTACGGTCCTTCCGGACGATCGCTGACTGCCACGCCAATGCCACCAATCTCTCCTTCGTGAACATCGTTCGCTCCAAAAAAGAAATAATATTTTCCATTTTTACTAATCACCGAAGGAGCCCACATCGCTTTCTTAGCCCATTTAACGGCTGTAGTATCCAGAACCGAAGCATGTTTGGTCCAGTTCACAAGGTCTTTGGAAGAGAAACAATCAAAGAAAGTCTGTTTTTCGTAAACGTCGCTCCAAGTTGGAAAGATCCAATAAGTATCATCATAAATAATGCCTTCCGGATCGGCATACCACCCCTGGAGTACAGGATTACCACTCGTGGCCTTATGGGCAGCCACTTTCTTTTGCTGTGCAAAGCAGCAAGCACCGCCCACCATCAGGACGATGCAAATAACTAAGTGTTTCATTGTTGTGTTTTGAATATAAAATAAGTAATTCCTAATAACTTGACAAAAATAGGGATTCTTTTTCAGATAATGAAAACAAAAAGGGGAAAGTAGTCTTTCAGTTCCTCTTTTAACTTGCGCAATGCGATGGCAATCTGATTCTCAACCGTATTGGGAGAGACATTCAGCCGTATAGCTATCTCTTTATAGCGGAGATTCTGCAAACGGCTCATAATAAATATTTCACGGCAACGCTCCGGCAAGCGATTGATGGCATTATTCAATATCTCCTCAATGTCAGCATCCGAAAGGCGATCGTTGTCAAATGCTTCCAATGAATATAGTTTCAGTTGGAGTTCCCTGTTTTCTATCTCTGAAAGCGAACCTTTACGGATATCACGAACCATCTCTTTACGAAAATAGTCGATACAACGGTTTTTTGCCAATGTAAACAGATAGGCATTCAGGTTCTGAAGTGTTTCGATGATATCTCTGTGTTCCCATAAATAGATAAAGATTTCCTGGACAATATTCTCCGATTCATCCTCTGAAATCAGATACGTTTGGGTAAAACGCAGTAACTTCGGAAAATAAACATCATAAATTTCTGAGAAACCGTCTTTTTTCATACTATCATCTGTTGTAACTAAAGGAACGATAATTATTGCACAGGTTGCAAAGATATAAAAAGATTTAAAATTCATTATTACGAATATATGAATATTACTCTTATCTTTGTGAAAAACTAACATAAATACAACATGAAATATTTAGCAGTCTATTTTTTACTGGCATTGCAAGGAGTTCTGTTCAGCCTTTCACTCTCAGCAGCAACTCCTCAGAACACAATAGCCTATTGTGATGGGAACGTACGTTTTAGCATTCTCACAGATGGGGTTATCCGTATGGAATGGAGTCCTTCGGGTACGTTTACCGACGCCCCATCATTTGTAGCAATCCACCGTAACTTACCGGTTCCGGAGTACACGGTACAAAATAAAAGTGCGGTGGTAGTGATAAGTACCGCCCGTATGAAATTGAAATATAAAAAAGGAAAAGGTCCTTTTACAAAAGATAATTTAACGATTACATCGGCCAAAGGAATGTTGCCCTTCGAGTGGACACCCGGTACAACGCAAAAGGGAAACCTGAAAGGGACGGACCGCACACTGGATGGTTTTGAAGGAAACCACAACATATACAGCCATCAGGACATGAAGCTGGAAGACGGTCTTCTCTCAACAGACGGATGGACTCTGATTGACGATTCAAAAAATTTCCTGTTTGATGATTCGGAATGGCCCTGGGTAGAGACACGTGAAAATAAAGACGGACAAGACTGGTACTTCATGGCCTATGGACACGACTACAAAGCTGCCCTGAAAGATTATACAGCCTTTGCGGGAAAAGTTCCTCTCCCACCCCGGTACGCATTCGGCTATTGGTGGTCAAGATATTGGAGTTATTCGGACAAGGAGATGCGGCAATTGGTGGACAACTTCCACACTTATAACATTCCTTTGGATGTATTGGTGGTAGACATGGACTGGCACTATACCGAACCGGGATTCGGCGGATGGACGGGATGGACATGGAATCGCCGACTCTTTCCGGATCCTGCCAAATTCCTCGGTTATCTGAAAGACAATGACTTAAAGATTACCCTAAATCTACATCCTGCCGATGGTGTGGCCCCTTATGAAGAAAAATATCCGGAGATGGCACAATGGATGGGAATAGATACGGCTAAACACGAACCTATCCCCTGGGTAGTTTCGGACAAACATTTTATGAACGGTATGCTGAACAAGGTACTCCGCCCCATGGAAAAACAAGGAGTAGACTTCTGGTGGCTCGACTGGCAGCAATGGATGTATGATAAGAAAGTGGACAGCCTCAGTAATACCTGGTGGATCAATTATGTTTTCTTCTCGGATATGGAGCGTAACCGTGATACGCGTCCGATGCTCTATCATCGCTGGGGAGGACTGGGCAATCACCGTTACCAGATCGGCTTCTCGGGAGATGCTGTCATATCATGGAAATCGCTTGAATTCCAACCTTACTTTACTAACTGCGCCTCCAATGTATTGTATGGTTACTGGAGCCATGACATCGGTGGGCACATGTTCAAAGGCGGTGAAAAAGAAATACTCGATCCGGAACTTTTCACCCGCTGGATGCAATACGGTGCTCTGACACCCGTGATGCGAACTCACTCTACAAAGAATGCGGTCCTGAATAAAGAATTATGGAATTTCAAAGGGGATTATTTCGAAGCCTTACGTAACTCGATCCTATTCCGCTACCAATTGGCTCCTTATATATATACGATGGCCCGGGAGACTTACGATAATGGTATTTCTATCTGCCGCCCGATGTATTACGATTATCCTGAAGCCAAAGAGGCATACGATTTCAGAAACGAATACATGTTTGGCGACCAGATTTTGGTAGCCCCCATCACTACTCCCATGCAAAACGGACTTTCCACAGTAAAGGTGTGGCTGCCGGAAGGTAACGACTGGTTTGAATGGACAACCGGAACCTTGTTGAAAGGAGGACAGACAGTAGAGCGCTCGTTTACACTGACCGAATATCCGGTATACGTAAAAGCGGGCTCCGTACTCCCTCTTTACAACCGGGTGAAGAATCTGAACAGCAATAACGAAGAGATTATCGTAAATGTATTCCCCGGAGGAAGCGGTTCGTTCTGTTTCTATGAAGACAACGGCAATGATAAATATTATGCCGACGAATATGCCCGTACCCGGATAGCCTGTGAACGAAAAGATAATCTTTTAACCGTAACGATTGCTCCTCGGAAAGGCAGCTATCGCAACATGCCGCCTAACCGTCAGTTTAAGATAAAAGTATTAGGTTCCGCCATTCCGGAAGCAATCACCGTGAATGGAAGCAAAGCAGAATATGAATACATCGGTGATGAATTGGCATTACTGATCACTCTACCGGAAACATCGTGCAGCCAGGGAAACACGATAGAAATTCAATATCCGACTTCTATCCCGGAATTAAATGACGGAATGGTTTCACAATTCAAACGATTCAGCAAGGCTGTCACTGCGCTCAAATACCGGGATGCCGGGATCGTATTGACCCCTGCCATGGGAGCGACCGAAGCGACCAGCATTGCACTGAATTACTCGCCCGAACGTTTTAACGAACTGATAGAAGCATTCAAAAGAAACTATAGTCAAATGCCGGAAATGCTCAAGGAGCAAAAACTGAACGAGACTAATACCCAATGGTTTTTGGAAACAATCGGCTGGAAAAAATAGAACCACTTACATCTTATATTTTTTCCCACGAAACATTGCAAATCCAAGTAAAACTGATATCTTTGATAGAAATAGATATCACCTATCCATGGATTGAAATTATCTATTTGACGAGTAAACAATTTAGCGCTACTTTTGTCAAGTAATAACACGGAAGAGGGGCTGTAAAAGACTTCACATCATTGAAAGCTTTGTTTCCGGTAAAAACCAAAACTATATGGAAAAGAAAAAACTTACAGCAGCTAATGGTCGTCCTATTGCCGACAACCAAAACAGCCAGACAGCAGGCCCCCGCGGGCCAATCATGCTACAAGATCCATGGTTGATTGAGAAACTCGCTCATTTCGATCGTGAAGTGATCCCCGAACGCCGTATGCACGCTAAAGGCTCCGGAGCTTACGGCACATTTACCGTCACACACGATATCACCAAGTACACACGAGCCGCTATCTTCAGCCAGGTAGGTAAACAGACAGAATGTTTCGTACGTTTTTCAACTGTAGCAGGAGAACGCGGAGCCGCCGATGCAGAACGCGATATCCGTGGATTTGCCATGAAGTTTTATACAGAAGAAGGAAACTGGGATCTGGTAGGTAACAATACCCCTGTGTTCTTTCTGCGCGATCCTCTGAAATTCCCCGATTTGAACCATGCAGTAAAACGTGACCCACACACCAACATGCGTAGTGCCAATAACAATTGGGATTTCTGGACCCTATTGCCTGAAGCCCTCCATCAGGTAACCATTACAATGAGTCCGCGCGGTATTCCGGCTTCTTATCGCCACATGCATGGATTCGGCAGTCATACTTACAGTTTCCTAAATGCTGAGAACAAACGTATCTGGGTTAAATTCCACTTGAGAACCATGCAGGGCATCAAGAACCTGACTGATCAGGAAGCTGAAGCCATCATAGCCAAAGATCGTGAATCACATCAACGTGACTTGTACGAAAGTATCGAACGAGGTGATTTTCCGAAATGGAAATTCCAGATCCAGCTGATGACAGAAGAAGAGGCTGACAACTATCGCATCAACCCGTTTGACCTTACCAAAGTTTGGTCGCACAAAGATTTCCCGTTACAGGATGTAGGTATCCTTGAACTGAACCGTAACCCGGAAAACTATTTCGCAGAAGTAGAACAATCGGCTTTCAACCCGATGAATATTGTTGAAGGTATCGGTTTCTCTCCCGACAAGATGTTACAGGGACGCCTATTCTCTTACGGCGATGCACAACGCTATCGACTGGGAGTAAACTCTGAACAGATTCCGGTGAACAAGCCACGTTGCCCGTTCCACGCATTCCATCGCGACGGAGCTATGCGGGTGGATGGCAATTATGGCTCGGCCAAAGGCTACGAACCGAACAGCTATGGTGAATGGCAAGACTCTCCGGATAAAAAGGAACCGCCTCTGAAGGTTCATGGAGATGTATTCAACTATAACGAACGCGAATACGATGACGATTACTATAGCCAACCGGGTGACTTATTCCGACTGATGCCTGCGGATGAACAACAATTATTGTTCGAAAATACCGCACGTGCTATGGGCGATGCAGAACTGTTTATCAAACAACGGCATGTGCGCAACTGCTACAAAGCTGATCCGGCTTATGGTGCAGGAGTAGCCTGTGCCTTGGGTATTAATCTGGAAGAAGCATTGAAAGAATAATTTTCTCTCTTTTTATATGCGCCTTAAATGTTAGACAATAACATTTATGGCGCATTTTTATATCAATGATTCGTCGTCTTCCGTTATTTGTCTATCACAATGCCTTCCACAGTTTCTGGAAATCATTATATTTACCGTAGCATACCAATACGTCATCCGGACGAATCTTGGCATTCTCGGGCAATTCGTTCACTATCTTGTGCTCTACCAACGAAATGCCCAAGCAATTCTTGATGGTATTGGAGCGTTTCAGTCCTATCAGCTTTAAATGAAACTCTTCATCCAGATTTAACTCATTGACAAAATAGCCTACAAATTTCTCGGGAACATTGAATTTGACTACATAGTATTCCGAATCTATCCGAAAAGTTTCCATCTTTGTACCAAAATCCAGCAACTGCACCAAACTTCGGGCGGCATCTTCTTCCGGAGTCAGTATCTTCTCCAGTCCAAATGCTTCAAGCACTGCTTTGTGTACTCCGTCGATGGCACGTGCATAAATATGTTGCACCTGCTTTTGCTTCAACATAGCCACCACACGGATTGAAGCTCCGAAATTCTCACCAATGGCAACAATCACCATATCAACACTGTTAAGAGGCAAAACGGAAAGAGACTGCTCGTCCGTCGCATCGATTACAAAGGCGGTGGCAATCTTATCTTTTATGCTATCTACCCGTCCTTCGTCCAAATCGGCCCCTATCACCTCGTGCCCTAAGGCGGAAAGTTCCTCAGCCAGCACATGACCGTAGTTTCCAAGACCAATAATAATGTATTTCATAATAAATTCAACTGATTAGTTTATGATAATGTTATCGCTCGGATAACGGTATTTTGTATTCTTTTTCTGTTTCACGATGCCCAGCACCAGAGTGATAAATCCTACACGGCCGATAAACATAAGCAGAGATACCAGCAACTTACTTTCATCACACAGCAAAGGAGTGGCATTCAGACTGGAGCCGACCGTACTTAAAGCCGACACACATTCAAACGTCAGGGTCATGATAGACATCTTGGGTTCCAGTATGCTCAGAATAAAGACAAACACAAACAAGATTCCCAAAGAAACGACTACCGCAGCATTGGAACGTCGGATGGAGTCATGTGACAACTCACGGCCAAATACCTCCACTCTTTCGGTTCCTCTCAGCACAGCGATCAGGTTGAGTGAGGCAACAGCAAAAGCATTTACTTTCACACCACCGGCTGTGGACTGTGCCGCACCACCGATCCACATCAGGACTATATAAAGCATGATGGTTTGTATGCTCAGTGAAGTCAGGTCTACACTGCTGAATCCGGCGGTTCGGGGGCAAGTGGCATTGAAGAAAGCCTGTGTCCACTTATCGGCAACCGACATGCCTGCAAACGAATGATTCCACTCGAAAAAAGCAATGGCAAGCGTTCCGAAAACCAGTAGCAGAACAGTCATTATCAATACAATCTTAGTATTGAGATTGAACAGATGATGTACCTGATGATTGTCCCACTGGCGGGTACGGATCAGACGCCAGAAACGACGGGCATGGTAAACTATAATATCTTTAAAATTAACCAGAATCGGAAATCCGATTCCACCAAAAATAATCAGGAAAGACACGGTTATATACAGCCAATTATGCTGGGTCATAATCATCGGATTGCCTAAATTACCAGGCAACGTAGAAAATCCGGCATTACAAAAGGCAGAGATGGAATGAAAGGCAGAAAAAGCCAGTTCATCCTGAACATCCATCTCCAGCGTACCATGTATACTAAACCAGATAGAGAGCATGCCTATCCCCTCAATGACCAATGTAAAACCTAATATGTACAATAAAGTAGAGAATAACGACCCCAATGAATTGGAACTTACCATATCACGTACGACCAACTGATTGTACAAAGAAGTATTTCCCATGAAGAACATGGCAAAGAAACTGGTCAGTGTCATCACTCCCAGACCACCGATCTGAATCAAAAGAATGATAACTGTCAGTCCGGCCGGCGTAAAAGTAGCGGATACGTCAACGGGAACCAACCCGGTTACGCAGACGGCACTGGTAGAAGTAAACAACGCGTCGACCCACGATAAGGTAACCCCCTCCACAGTACAACGAGGCAACATCAACAGCCCCGATCCGATAAATATAATCACCAGGAAGCTGACAGCCAGAATCAAAGAAGGATTGGTTCTCCTGCCCAATAATCGTACCAGCCCATTAGACAAATTCAGTAAGGAGAAAAGCAACAGCAAGACAATATGGTAAAAGTAACCGTGCAGGAATTCCCACAGATGCAGAATAGCCCCTCCCTCCTCGGGCCGATGGAAGATAACAGGAATCAAAGTCAGATACAGTAACCAGCTCAGTATCCAGGCCAACTTCCGGAAATTCTTTTTCGTATCTCTGTATTCAAGCAGGATATGCAGCGTAACGTCGATCAAGAATATAATCCAAACCGTCTTATAAAGAAGATGTATTTTCGTAACTTCATGGGCAGAGAGCGTAAAGCCATGTTCGTAAATCACTCCGACTATCAGCATGATGGAAGCCAGATAGGTGATAATTGCCATTAATCGTAACAAAAGTCGTACGTAAGGCTGCAACAATTTATTCTGGTACAAAAAGAATTTATGATAAATCTTCATCGGATTGCATATTAATAGAGTCGCACAAACTTAACTAAAATAACAAACATATCCGATTCTTTGTTGCTGAAATCATATAATTCTTAAAAATTATACTTACTTTTGGCATCAGAATAATCAAATAACTACAATATTATGAGCGACAAGAAAAAAAGGTACATACTGCCTGAAGAAGAAATTCCGCATTACTGGTACAACATACAAGCCGACATGGTGAACAAGCCGATGCCCCCGTTGCATCCGGGAACCAAACAGCCATTAAAGGCAGAAGATCTGTATCCGATCTTCGCGGAAGAGCTTTGCCGCCAGGAACTGAACCAAACCGACCAATGGATAGAAATACCGGAAGAGGTTCGTGAAATGTACAAATATTACCGCAGTACTCCATTGGTCCGTGCCTATGGGCTGGAAAAAGCATTAGGCACACCGGCACATATTTATTTCAAGAATGAAAGTGTCAGCCCGATGGGTTCGCACAAATTGAACTCGGCCATTCCACAAGCTTATTATTGTAAAAAAGAAGGTGTACAGAATGTAACAACTGAAACCGGTGCCGGACAATGGGGAGCTTCCCTGGCTTACGCCGCCAAACTTTTCGGTTTGGAAGCAGCCGTTTATCAAGTGAAAATCAGTTATGAGCAGAAACCTTACCGCCGTAGCATCATGCAGACCTATGGTGCCCAGGTGACTCCTTCGCCTTCGATGTCGACCCGTGCAGGAAAAGATATTCTGACTGCACACCCGAATCATCAGGGCTCATTGGGTACCGCCATCTCTGAAGCCATCGAACTGGCTCAAACTACTCCAAACTGTAAATATACATTAGGTTCCGTTCTGAGCCATGTCACCCTGCACCAGACCGTGATTGGCCTGGAAGCTGAAAAACAAATGGCAATGGCAGGTGAATATCCCGATATGGTGATCGCATGCTTTGGTGGTGGTTCCAACTTCGGTGGCATCGCGTTCCCATTCATGCGCCATAACATCCTTGAAGGTAAAAAAACACGCTTCATTGCTGCCGAACCGGCATCTTGCCCGAAGCTGACCCGCGGTAAGTTTCAATACGACTTCGGCGACGAAGCAGGATATACCCCACTGTTGCCTATGTTTACATTGGGACACAACTTTGCTCCGGCCAACATCCACGCCGGCGGACTTCGCTACCACGGTGCAGGAGTGATCGTTTCGCAACTCCTCAAAGACAAACTGATGGAAGCTGTCGATATCAGCCAACTGGAATCTTTCGAAGCCGGATGCCTGTTCGCACAGGTTGAAGGTATTATTCCTGCTCCGGAATCTTGCCACGCCATCGCAGCCGCCATCCGTGAGGCAAACAAATGCAAAGAAAGCGGAGAAGAGAAAGTGATTCTGTTCAACCTGTCCGGTCACGGACTGATCGATATGGCTTCGTATGACAAATACCTGTCCGGTGACTTGGTAAACTATTCGCTTACAGATGATGATATCCAAAAGAATCTGGATGAAATAGGCAATCTGGCTTAACCGTCGGATACCATCAGAGCTTTTGCCCCATAACAATATATGTAATCACTCATTACATATATTGTTATGGGGCAAAACATATATTGTTACGGAAATGTTATCTTTGCATATGAATCAAAGAAAAGAATATGAAATATATCGGAGCACATGTCAGTGCATCAGGAGGCGTTGAGTTCGCTCCTGTCAATGCACACGAAATCGGGGCCAACGCATTTGCCCTCTTTACTAAAAATCAACGCCAGTGGGTCAGTAAGCCACTAACCGAAGATAGTATCCGTCTCTTCAAAGAAAATTGTGAGAAATTCGGCTTCGCCCCCGAATACATTCTCCCGCACGATAGTTACCTGATAAACCTGGGACATCCCGAAGAAGAGGGACTGTCCAAAAGCCGGGCTGCCTTCCTTGACGAAATGCAACGTTGCGAACAATTGGGACTGAAACTGTTGAACTTCCATCCCGGCAGCCACCTCAACAAGATACCGGTGGAAGAATGTCTGGATCGGATCTCAGAAAGCATCAATCTGACTTTGGAAAAGACCCAAGGAGTAACTGCCGTTATTGAAAATACTGCCGGACAAGGAAGCAACCTGGGAAATGAATTCTGGCAGCTGAAGTACATCATCGACCGCGTGGAGGATAAAAGTCGTGTAGGGGTTTGTCTGGACACCTGCCACACTTTTACAGCCGGTTATGACTTTCTGAATGATTATGATGATGTCTTCGGAGAATTCGGTGAAGTAGTCGGATTTGAATATCTGCGGGGGATGCACCTCAATGATTCCAAAAAAGAATTAGGTAGTCGAGTAGATCGTCACGACAGCATCGGTAAGGGACTAATCGGTTTCGCTTTCTTTGAGAAACTAATGAAAGATCCCCGTTTCGACAATATGCCATTAATTCTGGAGACCATTGACGAAACACTGTGGCCCGAAGAAATAGCCTGGCTGAGAGAACAAGCTCAATAGATATTGGCCATACTTACCAAAGGTTCGTATAATTTTTCAATATCTTGTGCATCCATCTCGATCTGCACCTGGTCCCCCGGAACAAGTTTTTGCTTTGCCGGGGGTATATCTTTCCGATCACGGTGTATATTGATAATCTCACAACGTTCCGGCAATAGTAATTCGCTTACCGTCTTTCCATCAAAATACGAACCACTCATCACTTCGACAGAAAGAGTATAGCGCTTCTCCTCCTGAAAGTCAGGAGAACTGATCATGTCATCATAAAGTGTCACATTAAACGGCTGGATCTGCAACATCTCCGTAAAATAGTAGGTCAGCCCTCCCACAACAATGGAGGGGTAAAAAACCTCCAGATGTCCGGTGATCTCGGTAATCAAAACGATTGCTGTCAAAGGAGTCCGGATCACCGCAACCAAAAAAGCAGACATACATATCAGCATGACATAGCTGATGTTTTCGTATCCGATAATGCCCTGACGTACCAGAATCAAAGCAACGATCTGCCCGATCAGTCCCCCGGTAACCAGAGTGGGAATAAAACTTCCTCCCGGCAATCCGGAAGAAAACGAAAGCACACTAAAAACAAAATGCAAAATCATCATACCTACAATCCACATAATATGGGTGTCAGCATGCATCGCCTGCTCCAATAAAAATTGTTCACCTCCACCGGTCAGATTCACTTCCGTGAGTGATATTAAATAAGCAATAAACAGCAAATAGAGCATCTTCACATAAGCCGGATGCTTGATGGCCGGATAAAGTCGCTTAAACCAAACTGTAATAACCGAATAAATCTTACCGGATACGGAAATTACCGCAGCCAGCAATAAGAACAATTTGACTTGTGAAGAAAAAACCAGTCCGGGAGAAATAGCGTCAATCTGGAAATAAGGGTTAATGGGAAAAATCATACTCGCCACACCACCTGCCACCACTCCGGCGAGCAAAGTGGTTATGGCGGTCTTAGGTGCATCAAAACGTTCGATAGACTCAATGACCAGTAACGAAGAAGCCAGGGGAGCGGCAAAAGCAGCAGCCAATCCGGCACCTGCACCGGCGGCAAGCAGTTGTTTTCGTTCACCGGCAAGCACCCTTCCCCATTTAGACACCAGACAACCGATATAAGATCCGATCTGCACGGAGGGCCCCTCACGTCCCAAAGACAAACCGGCACTCAACGCCAACACTCCTCCCACAAACTTAGATACTAACTCTATAAAAGGATGCTTGTAGGAGATACGTCCGTTAATCACTCCACGGGTTTGAGGAATCCCCCCACCGGTGATCAACGGCATCTTTTTCACCAGCCACATCACAAATAAGAGGATACCCCATAAAGACAAAAAGATAGGAATATGCCAATACCAATGTGGCTGTGAATCAAAAAAGTTTCTACGAGTATTAAAAAAGAATTGTAACAGATAGTGATAGGGTACAGCAACAAGCCCTGTCAACAATCCCACGAATATACTGACAAAATAAAGACGGGCATCTATCAATTTCAGCTTCCAAACCCGCCACTTCCTCATATCCTCTAAATCACCTGATTTTCCAAACATATCTCCGTCCGTTATACCGTTGCAGAGTACAACAATCCGGAGATTGCTTGGTTTCACCGGAATAGTTAAAATTAGTTCAAACAAATAAAGGCCGCCACAAGCAGTCGTCTTGCAGCGGCCTTCTATATGTAGACCTATTGTTTAGAACTTACTTACTTGACTTCCTCAAAGATTATTCATACTATAAATCAGATACTTGTAATTATATTGCACAAATATGGTACAAATACTTGACCTTTATAAAATCAGTAAATCCCCTCAAATATAGTGTGTTTTAGTGTAAATTGACGTTTCATTCTTGGAACATACCTTTGCGTTCGGATGAAGAAAGACTTAGCACCTCTATTTTTTACCTTCTAATTTCCGAAATCCTTTTTCTGCATCTATGGCATTGAGGCGTGTTAGCTGCCGTTCTGCCATTTCGTGCAGACAGGTGTACCGGGTAGATTTGTCCATATCACGTTTCAAAAGTTCTGCGTTAAACGATTCAAAATTTGCCAATACAACCAATTCGTTAATACTTGCCGTATCGCGTATATTCAGACCTTTCCTTGCGTACTCGGGATTTGCCTCCCGCCATTGCTTTGCTGTACAAGCCCACAAAGCGAGGTTCAACATATCGGCTTCATCTGCGTAGGCGTATGCTTTTTCACGTTCAACATCAACTTTCGGAATGATAAAATCACGAACGGCATCGGTATGAAGCGTATAATTCACTTTACTAAGCACCCGTTTTACATTCCATTCGCCGAGCATCGGATTGTTTTCAGCCTCTTTCAGCCTCTGATATTCGGTTATCAAATAGAGTTTAAACACCGGACTGAGCCACGAACCGAATTCAAACGCAATATCTTTGTGGGCGTAAGTCCCGCCGTTTCTCCCTGCTTGGGAAATAATACCGATGGCATCGGTCGCCTCAATCCATTTGCGAGGTGTCATATTAAAACGGTTTGCCCCAGCCTCGTGCAAAAAGGTGTCGAATTCGACACCTTTAAAAGCGGGGTTGTGCAACATCTCCCAAGCTCCGAGAAACTCAAGGGTATTGCGGTTACGCATCCAGTTGCGGATATGGTCTTCACCCTCTTGACCCTTTACCATATCGGTAAGGCAAATATAATCGCTGTTTTTCTCCGAAATAACGGTTATTTCCGTTCCTTGTACGGTTATTTTCTCTTTTTTGCTCATATTATTTTTTATTTTTTGCATAATCTCAAATCTGTCGTTCGAGCTAACATTGACAGACAAATACCTGTTTTTCCGAGTTGTCGTTAAATGCTTCTTCTTCAAAGCCTCCAAACTTATGAACAACATTAAATCCAGCCCATTCCAGGTATGAATCTAATTCTTGAGGGAAAAACATTCTCATATCCAGATTCTGAATAGAATTAAATTCGCCATTGATATAATAATGCCATTCTATGCGGTTAATCTGGGTTGCATTTTCATATCGCATTGTCTGCTTTATCAAGACTTCTCTTCCATCGTCAGTAGTATATGTGGCAATTTCCTTCTGTTCTTTTGCAGCTTCAACTATATATTGAATATTCGGATTAAAACAATCTAACAGAAATAAACCTCCTTCTTTGAGATGGTTTTTAACTACATTCAATGCCTTAAATAAATCTTCATTTTTATATAAATGATGGATTGAATTAAATGGAATAAAAATAAGTTCAAATTTTTCCTGTAAGTTTAATGTCCTTATATCTGCTTCAATGAAAGCAATCTCTAAGCCTGCTTTGGATGCTTTTTCTTTTGCCTGTTCAAGCATTGAAGAAGTGTAATCTACGCCACAAATATTGTATCCGTCCTTTGCAATGGGAAGCGTAAGCCTGCCTGTTCCACAGCAAAGTTCAAGTATTTTAGCATCCTTATTTTGAGGCAGCCACTTTTTGTAAAATGGCAAATCAAACAGGAAAGTATTTAATCCATCATAAATATTTGCGTCATAAATCAAATTGCCAACTTTATAATCAGTATTCATCTTGTTCTTCAAATTTTATTTTCTACTGTACAATTTTATTAAGAGTGCTTTAATTACAATCGAGACACCTGTGGCTGCTTGCGAGTGAACTTGTGGGTGCGAAACTATCCAAGAGACATAATCCGAAGCGGGAGATAAAAGCTGAAATTACTAATTTCACCTCACTTACAAACAGGACACAAGTTAGCGGTTGGCATTTTAATACTCTACAATAAATCCGTCTGGTCGTTTATTCACAATTTCTAAATCGATCTCTTCATAAGATGGATTGTTTTCGATATCATAAACTCGATATAGTTTGTAGTTTTTTTTGTTTTTAAGATAAGTCTCAAACTCATTACTTGATATGAAAAATATTTTAGAATTAATGTCCTCTTTCCTTCTGGTAGTGGTCTTTACTTCAATAAATATTTTATTTCCATTTTCATCTATAGATGCAACGTCGTAACCAGAACTCATAGATTCAAGAGCTACATGTTTAGGATAATATGTATCAGTTATTCCGGCTTGTTTCAATTTGTTTTTTTCAGAATCCATGATAAAAAGTTCTCCCTTTAATCCTATTTGAGCTAATCGTTCTGCTTGTTTTGCATGTTGTTCCGGTGTAAGGGGAATTATAATAGATATTTCATTTGTAGATGTCTGTTTGATAGCACTCATTAAAAATATTATTTGAGACACAAATAAATCTATGCTTGAGTTTTCTATTATATCAAAATCATCCGGATATATTTTTGCAACGATTTGAGAGTTTTTAGTATCTACTTTGATAATATTAGACCATTCATCTGGTAGAACAGCTATTCCGTTTGAGTATGTAGAAAACCCAAAATCAAATAAAGAATTATATTTTTCCTTCATATCACTATTTGTTGTAATAGCCTCAGATAACGATATTCCTAAAGATTTTAGCGCATTTTCCAACTCATATCGTTTTTCCTTATCATGGCTGTGTCCTGATGCTCTTCCAAAATAAAATCCCACATCAAGGCATACCTCTGAAGGATTCATTACAAAGCTAATTTGAGCTGAATATTGTTTATTAGATGCACCTTTGAACATCCCAGACCATACACGATTTAATCTCTTTCCGCCAATAGCTAAAGGATTTCCACTAGACACACTTGTTTCAAAAGGTCCATAACTTGAATTATATTTATGAGCAAAATATTCTGCTAATATTTTTAATTTATTTCTAATCTTAGTCAGATTTTGTTTTTCTTCTTCAGATGCATTTGATAGTAAAGTATTGTCTTTGTATTCCCGTTTACTTAGACTGTTGATTAACTCCAAGTCCTTTTTGGTAATTGCTTCCATATTTATCCATTTAAATTATATAATTTTGCTTTTGCCAGCTTGCCGCTAAATGCCAGACGGGGTTTGTTAGAACCAACATCTCGAATCGGGGATGATGGCTGTAACAAGATAGAACCTATATACTGTACAATTACCATTCCCCACGATGTTAAATATATAGGCTCCCGATAGCCCAACGGCTTATGCTTGTCAAAGATACTAAATCTTAGAAAAACAAATCGAATTACCTCTTAAAACCTTTGTTTTTACCTACTTCCGGCTTTACCGGAGGCTTGATATGCGGTCTTACGACTTGCTTTAGTTCCTGATATTTCTGTTTGAACCAGTCGAAGATATTCTGACCGTTGAGGGAAAGACGGAACTTATCCGGGTTGCCCTGCTCCTTGAGTAGTTGCAATTTAGCATCCTGTACACTGAAATCCCGGTCGTGTTCAGGTAAATGGAGCTTGCCCGTAACGGGTACGGTTTCACCGTTGAACAGCTTCTTAATGGCTTCTATCGTCAATCCGATGCCCTTGCACAGTTTCACTGTCCGTAAGTGTTCGTTCAGTTGGGGGAATACACCGAAAAACAAATTCATATCTTCCTGCGCCTTATAAGGTTCATAATCCTATTTGAGTTGCTCCAATCGGGATTCTGTTTCAGATATTTCGCTTTCTTTCTGTTTGTTGTACTCATCCATATTGAGGAATTTCTCCCTTGCTTCGTCCTTGCGGTCGTACAAGTCCCGAATTTTCTCATTGATTTCGGATTTCTGTTCCTGTAAAACTTCTACATATTCCTGCAATTCGTCCTTTTGGATGAATAGTTCACGGTAATACTCCTGGTTGGTAGTGTGCTTGGCTTCCGAACCGTCGATGCCCCGCTGTAACCCATATTTTGCCATTGCTTCGGCATAGGTGTCTTGAAATAATTTTAGGTTCTCTCTCGTCATTACATCATCGGCGCATAAACGGACGGCATTTGTACTTTTCTTCCGGTACTTTTTTTGCCGGGCGTCTCCTGTTCCGGCTTCCCCTCCCGCTTTTGGGTTTCTTTGACTTTTCTTCTTTCGCCGGTAACAATTGGAACAACGGTAGCATGGATATGGGGCGTTTTCTCGTCCATATGCAAGACTGCCGACACTACGTTATCTGAGCCGTAGGTTTTGCGAAGCCATGCGAGATTGTCCTCGCACCACTCGTCGAGCTTTCCGACAGCCTCGATATACTGCATATTTTCGGGTGTGCCGGATAGCATAATCCGCAACACCCTGACTTGGTTTGTTCCAATCTTGCGGGTTATCCCTACATTATCGAGACGATGTTGAATAGCCTGTGTCCGGCAATCAACTCCTTGCGGAAATTCGACCAGTTCCCGGGTCAGATGGGTGCGTTCCTTATCGGCGTTTGCCGGGTCTATGGTTCGCTCGATGTGGGCGGTCATCCCGGCATCGTTGCCGGAAGCCTTATCTATATGTAATACAACAAATCCCATAACTTACTCTTATTTGGAGTGAATACGATGTGCCTATCGGCGCTCATTAGCCGCTCATGCGGCTACGGTCGCAAGACCGTTAAGGGAGATTCCAAAGGGGGAAAACCTTTGGCTTATTAGGGCATTTTTAGCGAGAGTGCAACGAAGCGTTAAAAAAATGCCCTAATAAGCTACAGCTTTTCTTTAAAAGCCCATCGGGGACGGTGGCGGATAAACCCTGACAGCCAGGTCGATACTGCTTATAATTTCAATCCCGGTTTTTTCTTTTTCACGGGTAATTCCAAACCTTGTTTCTTCCCGCATAGGTAATCGTTCAAATCTTTATACCCTCTGTAAATGGAAGATTTATCCAATACGTCCAACCCGCATTTATTTCGGATTTCGATATAAGCGGATGCTCCGGCTTGGTCGTTGTCCAGATAGCACTGCTTTTCCTGGTAGTTGCTAATGATGTCGATTGCTTTGGAAACATTGGCTACAGAATTAAGGATAATGTAATCCTGTTTGTCTGCATTTGGATTATTGTGCTTTTGCAACAAAGTGCGATAGGAAAGGTAATCTATAAACCCTTCAAAAATACAGCAAGTATCGTTTCCGTCTTTTACTTGCGTGAATGTTTTGGGCGACAGTGTACCTTGAAAATACTTGTTCCGCAACTCGTACCCACCTAACGTATTTTCAAAGCCTATGGCAAAATAGGGTTTGTCCTTAAACCGGAAATGTATCTCTTTGCATGCCAGTTCGGCAAATGGAATATTAATTTGCCGTTCCCTCAGGTATTGAATAAGGGAAGGATTCTTCAACGCTTGTACTCGTATATCTTCAAAGCAAGATAGATTCTCTTGCGGGCGAAAAGAAAAAGAGTGAGCCGAAACAGTTGGCGTTGTGTCGGACAGGATTTGCATGGCATGGGAAACACTGTCGATACCGTGCTGTTCCATGATAAACTCAATGAGGTTACCGCCTTTGCCTAACCCGAAGTCGTACCAGAGGTTGCGGGCAAGGTTGACTTTGAACGAAGGCTCGCTTTCATTTCGGAAAGACGAAAAGTACCAAACATTGTTGCCTTGCTTTTTGCAGGGCGTTATCCCGATGGATTGCAGGTAATCGACAAGGGATATATTTTTTGCATCTGTTGTATTCATAATACTTCTGTTTAAATGATTATTGATTGTTTTTCTTTTCGCCAGCGCAATTGTTGGCGGCGAGAAGTTTAGTAGCTGGTTTAACTTAAACCGAACTGGTGCAAGGTCGGTACGTAAACCAGTTTAAACCGCTATACTTGGTTTAGTATGGTTTATTATATATATATACCCAACCTGAACTAAACCGATTTTTCCGTGCCTAATAGTAGAAATCGGGATTATACCGGTAATACTTGTCATCCTTGAGTATCATGCGTTTGTACTCAAGAAACCGTTTCAGGTCTTTAGCCTTGTTGATACCGAACGAATATCCGACCGAAGCATAACTATCCCGAAGTTTCCCTATCAGACTGCCGTATGATACCTGTGCCGCTTCTGCAAAAAGAATCTCCAATGCTTCACGGTGCTTGGCTTCGGAAACTTCGTTGTAATCGAATCCCTTTTGTGAAGTGGCTTGCTTGGGTTGGTAATTATCCACCGGTTCGGGCAGTCCAAGACTGTTGACACGAAAGGCGAACGTGTCGAAATCAATATCGCGGATAAACATGGAAGAAACGGAACTGATATCCTTGTCAAACTCGTCTTTGGTAATCTGCAAAACCGTTTCGGCTTTATTGTTCAACTCCGTACCCAAATGCCCGCGCGTATTGTCGTCGCCTTTGTTCAGGTGCAACACAGTATGAATGTGTATTTGACGCTCGTCCGTCCATTGCATTAGTTTTGTAATCAGGTCGGTCGATTCGCTTGGGCTGTTGATGTCGTAAGCCAAATCGCGGATTCCGTCGATAATCACCAAGCCCAATCCTTCGGTACGGTAAATGGCTTCTTCGATAATCGCCAACCGTATTTTTGGATTGAACCGGCGTAACGATAGAAATTCTAATGTTTCCGGCTGTACGTCCGTCGGTAGTTCTGCCAGCTGTAGGATACGTTTCAATACCCGTTTGCAATGGTATTCGCTTTGTTCGGTATCGGCATACAGGATTTTCCGCTTGCTTTCCGGCAATGAGGCGGTATAACTTAATACCGTGCTATTGGTCAAAGCGGCCGCCACAATAGCGCAGACATTGAATGTTTTCTTACTTTTGGCTTTTCCAGTGGATGCGCTGAAATTCCCCAATGTGCCGATGACAGAATCGTCCACCCGCAGGATTACAGGCGGTGCGGTAAACTCGTATGTAATCCGCAGGCGCGATTTCTGCCATAGTTCGGCAACGTCCACAGCGGCATTCGGCGTATTGGTGGTTGTCTTTTCCATTACCGTTTGCGCCTTTTGTCATAGGTTGCTTCTACTTCCGATTCAATTTCCTGCATGGTTTTCTTTTTGCCTTTGGCAATCCATTCCAGTAATTCATCTTCAAAGAAATAGAGTTTCTTGCCGTTTTTATAACAGGGAAGTAAACGCTTGCGGACAAGCGTGTAAATAGTAGGTTTGGCTTTGCCGATGAGTTGGCAAGCCTCTTCAATTCCTATCGGAATACGTTTCGGGGTAACGGCAGGCGTTTGCCCCTTTTCAACTAATGTTTTGATTTCGGCCACTTCGCTGCGCAGATGTGCAACTGCCTTAGGCAGATTTTCAAAAGAGATTTCATTTCTATCCATAACACTCGTTTTTAATTGTTATGGTGCAAAGAAAAAAAGTGTTTTCGCTGTGTTTCTCGACACGGGAAAAACACAGCGAAAACACTTAAAATACTGATATTTTGTTGTTATTGCTGGCTTGTGGAGAGTGGGTTCTATAGTTTGATTGTGTTTTCAAATAATATGTCTTCAAGAGTGCTGGTTGGATTCCAAATCCCATTGGATATTTTTTCATATGTTCGACATAATTCCACGATCTTTTCCTGCTCTCCAAATCTCACTATTGTTTTTTCTGTTTCGGATAAACTTTCGTAGAAGTTGTTTGAAAACCCATAAGTAGATAAGAACAACCCTTTGTCTCGTTTTTCATTGATGATTATTTTGGTAAATTCTTTGACTGTTTTTTGTCCAACCCTTTGCCCGCTTCGCCAATGTTTAATTTCAATTACAAAGGACTTCTGTATATCATCAATCGTACATTCCAGAATTACATCTTTCCCTCCATCTTTACTACTCGGGGTAAGTGTTGTTTTAAACCCTAAACCCTCAAATAGTTCTGAGACCACTCGCTCTAAATCTCTCCATTCCATTTCTTTTAGGCTATCAGGTCTTTTTGCTACTAACTCTATTAATTTCCTACTTAACTGTTTAATGTAAATATATACTTCACTTAGCCCTTTAAAAGATAGTTCATTTGATAAATCTTGAGACCATTTTTCTAAGTCCTCAAGATTTAATATTTCAAGATTTGTGGGATTGCTAGATAGGAACTGTTGTAGAAAAGCACTGTTCTTATATTGCCTCTTATCTCTGTTTAAAAGCAACAAAAGTAATTTGTCATACTCCTTTGCTTCAGCCATTTCTGTTAGTATTTTTACACCATTCCTAATCGCTTCATTGACGTTTGAACTACTTTTTAATTCAATAGCTATTTTGTATTCTGCGCCATCAACCCTTTTTTTAGCAATAAAGTCAGGGGTTCGAAGTCTATAGTTTGTGTCAGTAAATTGTATATGAAAACCAATTTTTGACAACAGTTTTGTTAGTGCTTCTAAAACTTCTATTTCCGTGTTATGTAGTACTCTTTCTGTCATAAATGTTAGCCACTATATATGAGTTATGGATAATTTTTCTTCTATCTTAATCACTCCCTTCAACTCGTCATCCTTCAAATGTCGTTTGATACTCTTAACCTCAGTATCCTTGAAGGCATCAGGAAATACTTTTTTTAGAAAGAGAGCAATTCTCTCTTGATCCTTTGGCTTGTAAAAGTTCCAGATATTCCAACCGAAATGGCGAAGATCAACTGCAGTTAGCTCTTTGACTTTTACAGGTTGTAACCCATCTGTGTCCTGATTGTTGATACATATCAGAACATTCCGGCAAAGCAGGTTAAGGTGTTTATCTGAAAGGTAAAGGACAAAAGATCTCCGAGTGTAGTCCAGAGCAATATTTTGTTTTTCCTCTTGCTTTTGGTTTCTGTTTTGCAGTTGCTCCCTTCGGATGTCTTCCAAAGAAGGCTGTTCCGGCATATCGGGAAAGATTTCTTTCTCTTCCTCCTCAATTATTTGTTCCTTAATGACGGTTTCTTCTGCCGCAATTTCTGCAATCGACTCTTCTGCTTCAATAATTGGGATTTGTCGGTTTTCTATTTTCTTTCGGAAGTATGGAATTTGGGATAACCATTTCCCAATCCACGGCAACATCATGTTTTGTAGAAACACATGGATACTTAAATAGACTACCACCTGAATAGCCAACGCCACGATAAAAACCATAAAGCCGGTGAAACCATCAAAGCCAATCGCAACGGTAAAAATGCGCGCCAATGTTGCAATCGCTAAAGCAACGCAGGCAACGATCACATATAATATAATGTACTGCAAAAGATTGTTTTGTTTCATTCTTCTATGTTATTAATAGAGTTCAATTGTATGGCTTGTGCAGCTTTGTTTTTCTTTTCGTCCACTACTTTCACATAAATCTGAGTTGTTTTAACATTTGTATGCCCAAGCATCTTACTTACGGTGTAAATATCTGTGCCACTGCTCAACTGAAGGGTCGCAAATGTGTGTCGAAAGCAATGATAGGTAATTTTCTTCTTAATACCAGCAGATTCCACCCATTTTTTGAGTGGTTTGGAAATCCAAGCGGGGTCGGGTAAGTCTTCAAAGACCAATTGCTCAGGCTTCCGTCGTTCGCCACACAGTTGTAGGGCTTGTTCGGAAATGGGCGTATATTCAACGCCTTTGGTTTTCTGCTGAGTGAAATGCAGGCGGGCTTGATTGCCGTCCATACTTATTTCTTTCCACCGAAGTTTCTGGATATCGCAATGCCTTAATCCTGTAAGGGCAGAAAATAGAGCTGACCACTTGAGTACATCTCGTTCACATGGTGTGGAAGCAAGCATATTGAGTTCTTCAACGGTTAGATATTCCCGGCGTGATTCCTGTTCCTGAATGCCTTTTATTTTTGCGGATAAATCAACAGTCAGATAATCATCGATAAAGGCTTGCTTAAGAGCCGCTTTGAAAATAGAAAAGTAAGTGGCGGCAGTATTTTGAGAAACTGTACCGCTCTTTTTACCACCACAAGGGGCTGATAGCATAAACATTCTAAAATCTTCTGCTAACCGGTTATCTATTTTGGAAAATGGCAGATACTCACCCGCAAAAATCTTTAGTAATTCGTGTGTCCGCCGCCAATTCACAATAATAGATTCCGAACTGTTAGCATGACGTTTTTTCGATACGACATCAAAGTACTCAATGAAATTCTGCTGTGAGCGTTCTTTTTGTTCTGCTTGGGCAGTCTCCGTTTCGCTATACAAATCGACGTTATCGTATTCGCGTTGTCGTAATTTGCGAACGCCGTCGGCATATAACATACTTTCCTGGTCTTTTTCACTTCGGCAAACAATGATTCCGTTATCATCACGCTTGGGTTTATAGGTTTTCGTTCCGTCTGCTTCGGTGCGGGCGACTCGTTTCTTATCCCATTCCACTGTGGTAACACTGCGGTTCAGGTATTCGCGTATGCGTTGTGGGACTTTCTTACCGGGAACAAATACGGGATAGCTTTCGATATAAACATACCATTCCTTACGGTCTTCGACTTTACGAAGCCTTACGGTTACTTTGGTATTAAATAACTCTTTCATGTGGTATTATTTTACAGAATTAATGATAGGTCTGATCTTTTGATCATATTCATCATTGCCAAAATTTATAATAATTAAGTTAGAACGACAACGGGTAATACCTGTGTATAGTAACTCGTCAAATGCCAAGTTGAAACCTGTAGATTTTTCGTATTTGGGTTCCAAAATCAAAAAAAGCAACTCACTCTCCCAACCTTTGAAGCTGTTAATTGTAGAAATTTTTATTGTTCCACTATTCATCCAAAAATGAAGTTTCTTATTTGTTCTTATAAACTTGTAATCTGCGCCATATACTTCCTTTTTAAAGCAATCAAATTCGTTTTCATATTCAACTAAATACCTACAAAAATCATCCAGAGAACATTTGTATTGAGTGCAATACCATTCTATTATATGTCTGAATTGGTCAGGGTATTCTGCGTATAAGTCATATATTGTAAACAACTTGGCTAATTGATTTAATCCTCTTTCGCTCTTTTTGTCTTTATCTCTTTTTATTAATTGAATCCCAGCTTGAACCCATTTTGGTGTATTGCTACTTGAATAATGCTTCAAGCTGCTCTTATACATTATCTCATAAGTTTCAAACATGGTCTTTGTTTTTTCTCCCGAAGCATATCTGTAATAAGCTTCAAAACGTTTTAACTGACGAACTGTATATCCTAGAATTGTGATGTCATTAGGTGAGATTTGGTTGTTTTTCTTATTTAGAATATTTTCATGTATTATTGTGTATAGAGTTGAAACAATGTTTGTGTCCGAAAAATACATATAACTGATGCTTCCTTGTTGGTTACGCTCAAATTGCAACTCAGATTGAGCATCATTTTTGTTAAATGTATATATTTCATACTTGTCTTTAAATATATTTTTTTGATATTCCACTGCCAAATCTTTGATTTTAAAGTCTGACCGAAAGCAACGCTTTAACTCTATGCCCCCTCGAACATTGGTGCTAACATCTTTCTGCTCAGTTGGATTGGAATAGATGTTTTGCTTTACATCCCCAAATAAAATATATTCTCCTCCTTCTGCAAGGAAACAATCCTTTATAATTTCCATCCAAGGGCGTTTATAATCTTGAATTTCGTCAATAAAAATGGCGTCGTATGTTTTTATTTGTGACTTATGCTCCAAAAATAGTTTTTTATTTGAGTAGTAATTGCCCTCTAGATCTTTCAATTTTTCTTCCTCAAAAGGTATTCCAAGATTGTTCAATTGTGAATTGATAAACAGATGATAATTTGAAATAACAAATGCTTTCCAAGGGAATTCTTCTCTCACCAGACTAATCTTGTCATGGATGAAGTTCCTGAGAGTGATGTTAAATGTGAGAATCAAGATTTGAGCATTTGGCTTATTCTGTGAAATTCGCTTATATGCATGGACTGCTCTTGCTGCCAGTACGGTCGTTTTTCCCGATCCAACAACACCTTTTATTCTTTGCTGTTTTTTCTCTTGTTCAAAAGCAACAATAGCTGATTATCAATCACTTGCACAGTACACGTAACAATAATGTGACAAATATTCGATAAATATATCACACTATATCGCTATAACGACAACTGTTCGTTTCCTGTAAATTACAATAAATCAATATTATAGACTCATTTATTCTATAATGAATCTCTATTTATCACACTAGATATAAATCACTGGGGCAAAGATAATTATTCTAAGGTAAAAACATCCATAAACATATCACAATATCAATAAATATAAAAAGAAAACCAATATACAGAAAGTGAAAATAGTATAATCAGTTTGATTTGTGATATTACTTGGATTAGTAAGAAGACAACTAATGATAAGGGAGTCAGCTATCAAGACGTATATACGTTTTCTAACAATGGGACATATGCAAGAACCTTAATAACTACAGATAAAGATGGAAAAGAACAACAAAGTACAGTTAATGGTCCATGGACTTTCTCTGCTCCTAGTTTTGGTGTAATCTATTTGGGTCATAATAGCTATTGGGATATAGATGAACTCACAGAAAATAAATTTTCAGCATATAGAAGGAATGGGGAATTTGGAGAGCCTGGAATGGTAAGAGAATATTTTGAACTCACCCCTAAAATATAGTTTTATAACGTCCAAATTATGCATAACTTATTGTGCGTATTAAAGCTAAAAATGTGGAAATAGAACATAAATAGATGATACATATAGGTACAGGCGTAACCCCTGATAATTAATTTACTTACCAGGAAGAGAGTTTAGTAAACTCTATATATTACAAATCATTTCCTAGCTGGATTGTCAAGTTCTCTAATAGCTAAATACAATATTCGCAAAATTTATTGAGTTTTACAAACTAGTTCTAATGAGAATACGAAAAAGGATTGAAATAGCATTTTCTTCTAACAATAATAACAGTCCATTACTGATTATTCGGAGATTGATTTTCTCTGTAACCTGCTTAATCGTTCTTTATAGCTACTCAAATATATCCGCTTTTGTTTTTCTTCAAGAAAACTGTTATTAATAAGCTCTAATACTTTGGGTTGCTCAACCAAGAAAGGTGAGATCAATTTATCTATCTGTTTATCTGATAATCCTATCTTTTTTCCGAAGTGAACAAAATCTTCCTGGCATGGATGTCCTTTACTCTCATAAATATCTGATTTCTCTAATGTAACAGAGAGTCCGTCTTCCAGAGCAAAATCACTATCATTCGTATGCAAAGAAGTATTCATTAGATCATACGCCGGCGACAGTAAATAGTCCCCGTCTTTAGATTGCTGCAATGAGAAATTCTTTAAGTGCGCATCCCCATTAGAAAATAGATAATTGAACAATATAAGAGAGAAAAATTTCCCCATCTCTACTTGCCAGGCAGGAACCAACTCTTTTATTTTCAATGCAATATCTTCATAGCTACCTGTATATTTAAAGTCCGCACCATGAGTTTCCGATGTTTTTTGTATTAATGATGCAAAATCTTCCTGTGGCGCCTTCGATCCATCGTCAAGGATATCAAAACGTTTGGTAATATAAGCTGGCGTACCGTCAGAAAAGAATATAACTCCGTTTTCTGCTGTTGGAATCCGGTAAATCTGACGGGCTATTTGCATAGTCAAATGTTCGTTGGCAGGGATTTGTTTTCTATCCCGTAATGCCTTATTTTCCGGAGCAGGCTTAATAATATATCGGGCTTGCTCATTTTCAACCGCCAATCTTATACTACCGTTTTCTTCGACTGCAGACATCTTTTCCTGTACGCCAGAAACAGATATACGCACAGTATTTTCTGCTATGGCAGCATACTGGTCATCATCATAGCTGAAATTCATCACATGGCTGACTTTCTTCCCAGCAAAAAGTTTCTTACAAGCTGAAGGGCTGTATGTTGTAAAACCGTCAGCTAAAGTAGAAGGGCAGCAAGTTATTTTTTTCATATCAATCTATTTTTTTTAGAGTAACAGTCCCTATCGTATCTTTGCCTGCAGTAGCCAGCAATAAACCAAAATGATCATGCTCATCAATTTTATACTCCAGACACTGAATACGCTTATTTGCACCCTCAGAAAGCATATTAAAGAAGAATGGAAACAAGACCGGGCTTCGATACTCCTGTTTTAGTTTAGGTAGAGTCAAGGATATAGCCCTTTTACCAGTATCAGCAAAGTAACGATCATCATAACGGAATACGAATTCTCCTTCATCCGTCTGTTCCAATATTCCTGCCAAAATATGGCTTTCATAAACTTCAGCTTTTCTCATTTAACACCCGCCTTTTTTAGTTGTAGAACGACTTCCATTCCTAAAATATCTGCAATTTTAGAAAGAGTAGCCAATGAAGGATTCCCTTGTCCCTTTTCTATTTGTCCAATGGTCCTCAATCCCACCCCAGACATATCCGAGAGATATTCCTGAGTAATGTTTAAAACATTACGCCTTTCTTTTATTATGATTCCTATATTCATAGTGCAATATAATGCGTATTTGATGCAAATATAGCTATCTAATAGTTATAAAGCAAATACAATACGCAATATATTGCGCTATTTAATAAAAAAATAAGGTTTATAGAAATAAATAAAGTTCTATTCGTTTTTTAGTTCAAACAAATAGCCTTTCGCTCGAATATTAAACTTCTCACTGCCTATCTCGATCAGTTTATCAGCCAATTGAGGAAAAGGATTACCCATAAATAGAATTTTTCCGTCAACAACTCTGGTCAACTCATAACTACTCTCTAACTTACAAGCAAAAGCTACCTCCCGTTGCGAAATAGAGAACTGCCTTGAATGTCCTGATGTTGATTTTACTTCAATCACTTTAGGTATTCCGTCAACAAAGCATACCAAATCGAATGGAGCATATTCATGATCCATTGCATAATAACATAAAGAAATCAACGCACGAGTAATGCCCGACGTCCCAGCTACCTTATAACACTCCTCTACTACTTTTGATTGTATTGGAGTATTCGTATATTCTCTTATAAAAGCTTCTATGCGACAAATAGCCCTCGCCTGTTCTTCTTTACCGGGACATTCCTTAATAAAACGTCGGATACATTCAACCAATACCAACTCTTCACCTTGTACGCCAGTTACATGACATTGCTCTCCTTTATCCTTACCGGTCTTTTCATCATGATAGATATTTCCCGTATGTTCGGGGCGCTTCTCTTCCTGTTCTCCATCCACCGGTAACTCTACGGATACGCAATCAATTGGCGGTAGTCCTGTATACTTCCGATAAATAGCTTCTATCCTACCCTCCTTCTCATAATCTTTGTCCGGCTTATTTATACCCAAATATTTCTCTTCAAAATCATTATATTGTTTTTTCAGTCTTTCTATCTCACCAGCAACAAATTCAGGATTAGACAACCTGCCTTTTCTATTTTTAAGGCGGTCTAAAAGTTCACTTTCTTTTTTTTTTCTAGATAATGAAGAGAGAGTACCTGTAAAAGCTTGTCTGCTTCAGATTGTACGTATCCGTAATCTATTTCCAAATGGAACTCAGGGAAATAATCTTCATAAGGCTCAGCCGTAACAAGAACTCTCACAGCCTCTTGGAGCGCTTCCAACATACCATTTTCGTCCACTTTACTTAAGACCGAAGAAGCATGTTGCGCATCAAAACAAAACCATTTACTATCATTTTTTAAGTTCAGACATGAAAAGCGACGCTCCAGCTCATTTTCAAATGCCCTCCACTTAGTTTCATAATCTTCTTGCCAGAGTTTATGTAACATTTTCAAGTTTTGACCACCTATCGAACGTCTTAACTCTTCTTCGGTCTTATGAAACAGCACAAGCTCAAGAGAATCGGCAACAGATGTATTATTAAACAAATATCTTGATACAGCCCTTGCCTGCACATCTTTATCGCATCCCGCTTCTAAATACAGACAGGAATCATTAATTGCATACTCGACCGGATTATTAAGTTCCGTTTCGTCGAAAGTTACTTTACGGAAGAGACCACTACCTGTCTTGATACATAAAGAGTGTAACTTATCACGCAGCTCTTTCAGTTTACAGTTATCATCCAAATAATTAACTTCGGACTGTGCATGATTTGAAACCAGATAAATCAGATAGATTATTTTCTGGTATAGACGCTTTTTCAGATCTTCATTATCAGGCCCTTCTACTTTGAAGGAACAATCACTCACCGTTGGTTTTATCAATCTCGGACGTATTGCCTGCGGCATGGTTCCATCAGCAGCCGTATAGCACAGAACTGCTTTGCCAGGTATGTTTCTAGTCCACAACTCAAACATAGATTTACTTTCAACTACAAAGAAATCCTTTCTGTCAGCCCAACTTAACTGCCTGTCTTTCATAATGAGGTAATGTTTCCGATCTATGAATAATACAGGTGCATACCGTTGGTAAAACTGTATGATTTCACTGGCATAATCAACTAAGCAAGCATTCATGTGTTTGACCAAGACATTCACATACTCGTCAGGAAAATCGGCATACTGACGAACAAGTAATTTATCCAGCTCTTTTGTCAACTTAGATTCTTCAGGCACTTTTTTAAGAAAATCGTAACGGGGGTTAATCACAGAAGGGTGCAAATCTATCCATTTACCGTTTTTGTACCTGAAAACATTGATATTGGTTAGTATATCCTTACCTTGAAGTTTGTCTGTATCCGTTTTTACATCAATCAATGCAGGGAGGTAATCAAGTCCCTCACTCAAAGAATCAAATATACGCCGATCAGCATAAAAGAAATTCTCTTGGAACGAAACACCAGTCATTTTTAATAACATCTCTTTTTCGTCATCACTCCCTGATATACGGCCTAAAAACTTTGCGTCTATATCCTTACAACGAAGCAATTGACCAGGCTTGTACTTTCCATCTACGGTTTTATAGAACAAAGTTGATAACGCAAAGGCAGCTTGGTTGACAACCCTGTAATTCTCTCTGGACTGACTCGTATAAAAATGTCTCATACGGTCAGCAGAACATCGCTCACGCTCTTTACTGTTACGAACCAGCGCACATAAGGCAGAGAACAGATCAAGCTGGACACCTTCTGAAATTTGTTCACTGTTTATTTGTCCATCATTTGAGCATTGCTTGAAGTATTTATAAACTTCACTGTATTCATTGAATTTGGAAATTCCAAGTCCTTTATTTATCGAATCATCACCAACTTCAAAAGAGGTGATGTTAACACCCAAAACATCAGGAAGAGTAATGTCACCCTTTTCATCTTTACGACGATAGAGAATTTCACTTTTGATATCTGCATCCGACAGAACCTGGACAGAATTGATTTTTAGCCATCTTCCCACTTCTTTCAGGAACTTATAACTACTATCCTTGCTACAATTATAATAATGGATAACACTCCATGCTATCTGGATGACTACATCGAAGAACATTTTCGCTCCCTCTTCATCCACCTGCCGGACTGAGAAATACTGAGCAGCAATTTTACACATAATGTCAACAGTGTACGAGTTATCACTATTAGCTACATGCAATATCTCTCGCAAAATTTCCAGTGATTGGTTGTCATTTCCATTATTATACCTTATCCATTTCCATTGAAATTCTGCCGATCCAGCAAGAACTCCCGTACTTTCAGGCACCTCAATACAAGGATTAATAAATGTAATATCCGGTGCCAACAATGAAAAATAGAGCTGATAGCATGCTTTCAATAGTTTTCTGTTATATTCACCTACCGGACCATCCATATTTATAGATTTTCGGTCTACTGTCGTATAAAAATCTGCATTAAAGTCTACTCCCTCAAAAGGCGAAGGCAAATTAGTTGCCAAGTAGTTATAAAGTCTCCCGGGAGATGACTTTATCTCTTCATGACTGCGGAAATACACAGAAACGGCAGATGTACTCAACTTTATACCAGCGACCTTTGCCTTATCCATCACTTCTGGCAAGACTTGTGCAGAAAATAGACGGCAGCCGCTTTCTGTCGACATGTTTTTCGGAAGCTCGCCCGGTTGCTCAAAAATAATGTCGAAATGTCTATTCCTATACTTTGTAGCGATAAATCTGAAATGGCTTTCTTGTATCTCCTTAATCAGATTCGCTATTTCTTTAGAATTTTCCACCGGTATTTCAATAACAGTTACAAAGCCCTCTGCAAACCAATCACTGATTTTATCTTCTTTGGACAAAGGTATTTGAACAGGGAAATAGTATCCGGGAACTCCCCAAAGACTGTTCTCTTTTTGCGAAATATCTATATTTCTGGCAATAAACTCTTTTATGTCATCAGCAAGTGGCAGCCGACTCACTTCTTCTTTGTTATCAAACAAATTATAGAGTCTGAACGAAATAGGGACCAAAGTATTATGTCCAATGATTTGCCCCGAGGTATGGACATTTACGTAACCTGTTGCAGAGACAGAGAAAGTTGACTTAAATCCTACTCCTTTATTGCCAATGCTATTTTTCATTTCCTTGGCAGAGGTAGAAATGGAACATAGTGCCTGAAAATCTCCACGAGGCACACTTCCTCCCTGATAGTCGTAATTATGCCGAAAAGTAAACCATTGACCGTCATTAGCAACCAATAACCTTTTGCCCTCAAGAACTATTTTTATACTGTGCTCGGCACGGTCAACAGCATTCTGAATGAGCTCGTACAAAACACGTCCCTGATAATCTGCTTCTACCTAGCACATCTGGCCCGCCTGTTGCTTGATCGTTTCACTATGAAGCGAAGAGTAAAACTTATAATGTGAATTAAATATGTCGTCTACAAGAATATTAGGTTCCATCAATTATTTTTTTGTTGAAACAAAAATAGTCCATTTACAAGTAATTTCAGCAAAAACAAAGTAAAGACCTTTATCCTTACAAGATTGTTACTCTTTTCATATTTAACAAATGCATCAAAATACTTCATCTGTCTGAATACACAATATAATACTTTAAGGCCAATTTTGATTATTTTTAAAAATTAGGCGCAAAGTTATAGCAAAAATTTGAGTGATTTTTCTTGCCTATGACACGTTGGATACGATATTTATGAAGTAATACGGATGTACGCTTAGCAAATAGGACTTCGACCCCATCGCACAGGAAACTCGTATTGGCACCATGTACCTTTTCTTGAATTACATATTGTAAGTCCGTTGGCATTTCTGTCATCACACACTCCATAAACTGACGGTTGAAGGAATTCTCAATGGAACTGTACTTCTTAAAACTCATCATATTTTTCCCTTTCTGCATATCACTACTCATATAAATCAATTTAACTAATAGGGAATATATACAGGTGGTAGGTCTGTGTTTTTCATTCCGATTTTGCTTTCTCAGCATCAAAAAAGTTTGCGAAAGTTAGGTTATTTCCTGATACAGCCAAATCTTTATACAACTATTTTGTGAGGATGAGTGGTATATACTTTAGTATATAAAAAATTTAGGCATTATATAAAGTAGGTCTTCAAATGTTAAATATGAGTTATAGATAGTTGTTCTTTGTACAAATGCACTACACTTTTGATCATTTGTAGTACATTTGTACATCAATAAAATAAAATTTGATATGGACACAACTAAAAATAGGAGTCGATTCGTCACTTCTTCTGAAGCCAAGGAAAAGGGCCGCGGATCATACTACAAGATACTTGAAGATGCCCGTCAAGGCAATATGGTCTGTATTCGTCGTGGTGTGTATGCCACAATGGAACAGTTAGCCGACACTATGATAGACCTTGAAGTCGTGATACCAGATGGTATTCTATGCTTATTTTCCGCATGGAATATCCATGGGCTCACAACTTCTTTGCCTCAAGCCTATCATGTAGCGATAAAAAGAGGTAGAAAGATTCGCCTTTCGGAATATCCACCAATTGCACTTCACTTCCTTACCGAATCAATCCTGGAACTTGGCACGGAAGAGAAGTTTGTTAGTGGTTATAAAGTTAAAGTATATAATGTGGAACGCTCTGTTTGCGATGCCATTAAATACCGAAATAAGGTTGGAATTGATGTTTGTTCTGAAGTAGTCAACAACTATTTGGCTCTTCCCAATCGAAACCTAACCCTACTGATGGACTATGCAAACAAGCTACGTGTAACAAAGACTCTTGAAAAATACTTGGAGATAAAGCTATGAGCGATGATATAAAGAACTACGGAAAGTCTATTAGAGCACGCTTACTCAATGTTGCTAGAGTGGAAAAAGTATTTTTCCAAACGATATTAACCCGTTATTTTCAAGAACGGTTGCTCTATCGTATTTCATTAACCCATTATAGAAACAATTTCTATTTGAAAGGAGGAGCTCTTATGTATGCATACGAACGTTTCTCTGCTCGTCCTACATTAGATATTGATTTTTTGGGGGCTAACATCAGTAATGACGGTAAAAAAATAATCAGTGTATTCAAAAAAATTTGTGCTGTTCCTTGTGAAGAGGACGGTGTAAATTTCGACCTTTCTCACATTACGGCACAAAATATAACTGAATTCAAGGACTACCATGGCATCAGATTGAGCATTCCGGTAACAATGGATACCATCGTACAGGTAATGACTATGGATATCGGGTTCGGTGATGTGGTTACTCCCGAAGCAATACCTCTAGATTATCCAAACTTGCTCAAGCATCTTCCAGTTGCCAATATTTTGGCTTACTCTATAGAAACTGTTATTGCCGAAAAGATGCACGCCGTGATTGACTTGGCAGACCAAAGTAGCCGTATGAAGGACTATTACGACCTTTATCAGATCTTATCTACTAATCAGTATAATGTAGAGGTACTAAAAGAAGCTACCAAACGGACTTTTGAGAATCGCCATACCGAATATAAGACTGATACAATGTTCTTCAGAGCAGAATATCCCGGCAATGCCGAAATGCAAGCCAGATGGAAAGCCTTCATTCGTAAGATTACAAGCAAAAGCGAATTGTCTTTTTCAGATGTAGTTCGCTACCTGCAAACGACATTAAAGCCTTACTGGGAAAATTTGAAACATGAATATGAATGATAGCAATATTTTTACTCTTTCTTTTCCGGAAGCCAAAGGCATAGTGGTTTCGGGCGATATTCATGGTAACTTCAATCAGTTGGTGTTCAAACTCTGTATACAATACCAAATGAGAAATACCGTGCTGATTGTGGCAGGCGATTGTGGATTTGGCTTTGAAAAGCAAGAAAGTTACGAGAATATGGTGAAACGAAATACCAAACGCATGAACGAAGCAAACAACTGGATAGTGTTCATTCGTGGAAACCATGACAATCCGGCATATTTTGATAGTTACACCTTCAGACATAAGAGATTTATAGCCGTACCCGATTATACTATCATTCAAGCTTGCTCTCATACCGTATTATGTGTGGGAGGAGGCATTTCCATTGATCGTCAGTATCGCTTGCAAGTATGGGAGAAAAAACAGGTGCGATCTGTTTCTGATAGTTCAGCGAATAAACTGGCAAGAAATATCTATTGGGACACTGAGGCACCGGTGTTCGATAAGGAGGAGATGATTGCAATTAGTGCCAAATATGCTGTTGATACAGTCATTACACATACCGCCCCGTCGTTCTGCGAGTTATTGACCAAGAATAATCTAAACGCGTGGACTGCAATAGATAATAATCTACTATCCGATGTAACTTCTGAACGGACTACAATGGATAGGTTTTATGATCGGCTAAAGGCTGATCGCCACCCAGTATCGCATTGGTTCTATGGGCACTTTCATCAAAGTTGGCATAGCGACATCAATGGAACACTATTTAGAATGCTCGATATTATGGAATTCTACCAAATCTACTAATTGTGATATGGAGCATACTTTTTTCAACAGAATCGTAATTATAACATTAAAAATATCTGAGATAGATATTTAACCTCACATTAATCATATACCCTTTCGGGGGTATTTTTATTCATATACATATCTATTTATACCCGAATGGGTGTAAATAGAAATAACATATTTGTTCCTTTCACGCCATTAAACGTTCTTTGTCCTCCCTTATCAAACGTTCCTTTATTTTGCCATCTTTTTCCCTAATTTCCAACTTTGAAATTTCAAATATACCAAAGCAATCCAGCTAACTATCACAGTTAAGGATTTCACTATAATTTCGGACGAGAAAAAATATAAACAGCCCCTAAATACCTTCAAACGCTTCGACAGGCCTATTTTAGAATTAATCAGCCCCTACAGCTGCACCCTCCGGAATGAATCCTATGATAACGATATATTTTAAACGTTTCTTTATAATTTAGAAGAATCAAGTGAGTTAGTTTTTCAATCTTTACATTTGTAGTTTTTTACAATTTTACTAATTTTAAACATTATATCCACTGTTTTTTTGCAGTCCATTCCTAAATTTGAAAGAAGTATTTTTCCCTCACTTACTTAAAAAACAAGAAGTTTTAGCAACATAGTTTCTAGCGCATAAACATAGATCAAAGTTTATGGTAACAAAAAAAATGATTTAACTGCAAAAATCTGCAAATACACGCGCTTTGTGTAAATGCAGACTCTTTAGTTGTTTAATTTAATGAGAGGTTCAATCGGTCATGGCTCAACGATATTGAAATATTTGTCTGCTGGGCTAGTCACACTCTTCAAGTCTGACAGTATAGTAACCATTCCTTCTATCTCAGCTTTATTCTCCCGAACCAATACTTCAAGAGACGTTTCACCGAGCATGACTTTAATAAAGTCTATTTTGTCGATGGCTATGTTTGCTGTGGCATCCGGTATCTGGTATCCGATACGATTTGTAAGCGCCCCGTTTTTAAGAATCAGTGAAGCATTTTCTCCCCTATCCTTAAAGTTCAAATTAATAGCCATCTCTTTTCCGGCAGCCTTCTCTCCGTCAATTTGTACGGCAAGTAGATCCAGCAATTCTTCAAGTCCGGTCATGTCCAGCACTTGGGCAGACACATTCAAAGGATACACCACCTTGTTAGCTCCCTGATGCAATTCCAGTGCTCCCGTCAGATAGAAATTTCTCCAAGGACCGCTTTCAGCCTGATAGCCCAGTTGATCGTATGTTTTTGCCAGTAGTTCACGGGCTTCCCCATTGTCAGGTTGGGCAAAAACCAGATTATTCAACAGAGTTGCGACCCAGCGATATTCACCTGCATCGTAAGATGCACGGGCCACTTCAAGCACTCTTTTTGTACCTCCCATCGCTTCCACATATTTCTTTCCTTGCTCAGAGGGAGGAAGCGGATTCAGATTCGCCGGATTTCCATCAAACCAACCGTAGTAGAGCTGATACTGTGCCTTTACGTTATGACTTACCGTCCCATAGTACCCCCGATTATAGAATTGTTTATCAAGACTTTCCGGAAGTTTAATCATCTCGGCTATTTCAACAGGAGTATATCCTTTATTTGCTAAATGTAACGTTTGGTCATGCAGATAACGATAAAGGTCACGCTGGTTCTCCCAAAAGGTTACAATCTCCCGGTTGCCCCATGTAGGCCAGTGGTGAGTACCGAACGACACTTCCACTTTATCACCATAGAGACGGATCGCTTCATCGATGGTTTTGCTCCAGTTACGCCCGTTACGTACTTGCGCTCCTCGCAACGTCAGCAGATTATGAAGTGTGTGGTTCATTTCTTCTGCCGTACAGAATGCTTTGTACTGGGGAAGGTAAATCATAATCTCCGTCGGAGCCTCCGTAGCTTCGGCAAAAATAAACTCCATCTCTAATCCGTCGATGTTTAACTTCTCTCCGGTTCGGGCTATTTCGATAGTAGGTAGCGCGTTACTCTGTTTTCCGTAAGCATTGACTTGCCCAAGCCCGCTGCCGACACTTCCCTTCTCATCTTTAGGCAGCAGCGCACCGTACATATACACGGCACGACGCCCCATAGTGGTACCGGCAGTGGCATTTTCACTGATAGCATGTTCGAAGAATCCTTTCGGAGTAATAATTTCTATATCCTTGTTAGGAGCTCCCTCTATAATTGCTTCTACACCTGCATAGTGGTCAACATGCGGATGCGTAAATACGATGGCTTTCACCGGCAAATCACCCAGATGTTTTTTCACCAGATCATATCCGGCTTTCGCTGTGGCATTGGACGTTTCCACATCTATTATCACCCAACCTTGCTCAGTCCGGACAAAGGTCATGTTAGCCAAATCAAAGCCGCGTATCTGGTAGATTTTACCCGGAAGTACTTCAAATAAGCCATGAGTCTTGTTCAACTGGCTTTGCCGCCATAAACTCGGATTGACGGTTGCCGGGGCATCCTTATCCAGGAAGTTCCATCCATCCAGGTCAAAAGTTACTGTTCCGTCGGTATTCAAAATCGCAGGTTGGTCGATTGTAGCAATAAACCCACGCCCGGCATCCCTGAAATCATCTTTATTGTCGAAGGGAAGATACTCTTTAACCTGATTATTCTTTTCCTTGGTAAAACGCGAAGCATCAGTCTGAGCCCATCCCATTTGACTGCCTAGTAAAAGCAGAACTGCCAACGCCATTAATTTCATTTTCATACTTATCCTTTTTATTAAATTGATAATCCTTTTAATTTTCACAGTGCAAAGATAGAGGTCCGATGAAGACTAATAAAGGTCTAAAAGTCATCAGACTGGTCATTTCGTACATTTTTTGAATAATAATATAGTGGAACAATCCAAATTACTTGTATATTTGTAAAAAAGCAATCGTTATGCAAATGAATGTAGACCTATACTCTGTCTTCCGAAAGCACCTTGCGGTTGAAGAAAATAAAGAATGGATATTCTGGAAAAGCGATGGAACCTTTCCACAGATACCTTATCATATACGCTCCTGTTCTGCTGCACTATTTATATGCAGAAAAGGATATCTCGACCTCGAAATTAATCTGAAGGATTATCATTTTACCATAGACGAAGCTATTGTCTTGTTGCCCGAGCATATCCTACGAATAAAATCCATATCACCCGATTTTACCGGCTATGGCCTTATCATCAGTGATAAACTCTGGAAAGAAGCGCGGCGAGGGGTAGAAAAGATGAAACCCTATTATACCTCAGCCAGAGAGGTGCCTTGTATCCCGATTACTCCCTACCAATCAGACCTCTTACTATCTTACCTAAAAATCTTCAGTAAGAAGTTTAACAGTCCTCAGACTACCCACAATCAAATCATAGTGCGAACCTTGATTACAACATTATTATATGAGATATACCAACTCTACACTGGAGTGATAAACCCAATGCAGGTCACTGGGAAAAAAGAAAAGATATTCCAAGAGTTTCTGAAGCTCGTAGCAGTCCACTATAAACAGGAACGCAACATACAGTTTTATGCGGAGCATTTTCAGATGACACCGAGGTACTTCTCCAATCTGATAAAAGAAACTAGCCAGCAATCAGCTGCCGAATGGATAGACAACTACATAGTAACCGAAGCAGGCATTCTTCTGAGAACTACAAACTCATCAGTCAAAGAGGTGCAGAAGCCCTGAACTTTCCGGACCAATCGTTTTTTGGGAAATATTTCAAACGACATACCGGTATAAGCCCGAAAGAATACAAAAGCGATTTAAGTTAATATACAATATAGAAACTCTACTCAAAGACCTATATGCTGACAAGCTTTTCGGCATACCACCCACAATCATATATTGCCGGAACAACAGCATGGTTTTGGCATGAAATCCATGTTCCAAAGGTACCTTTTTATCAAAACATTGACGTATATATATTATCAATGGTTCTTCGTCTATTGCCCAAGCAAACTCCTCGAAGTTCATGGGGTACATAAATAGTGTTCTCTCTTCCGAGGGAATGGCTATATCTTTTACATTTTCCTTTATGGAGATGAGCGAACCTGTCTCTATATAGTCGAACCGCCCGTCTGCCACCAAATACTTTATCGCTTGCCGGGCTTTCGGAAATTGTTATATCTCATCAAATATGATAATAGATTCTTTCGGATAAAGTTTCACGCCGTATTCCGAAGATAGAATCAAGAAAAAAGTATCAAGGTCATTCATGTAATTGTTGAAAGCTGAAATAACCGAGTCGCTCACCTTATTGAAGTCTATTAAAAGGTAGCTCCAGTACTCATTTTTTGCGAACTCCTCCACAAGGGTGGACTTACCTATTCGTCGGACACCTTCTATCAGAAGCGCCTTAGTGCCTGCTACCTGCTGTTTCCAGGCAAGCAGTTTGGTGTACAATTTACCTTCAAACATCTTGATATTCAACAATTTATCATTTCACCAATGTGCAATTTCAATGATATTTTCTGCAATACGAAAATTTAACTAAGCATAAATAATCTGCAATACGCACTTTATAGAGCATCCTTTTACCCTGCAATACGCACTATTCACATTATAACATAATACTGATTACTTGACGGATCAATGATTACCAGTTCAGCGGATATCAAAGTTCTAATAAACCTCCTGATAGTGATAATACTATATCTGGAATTTTCTTTTATGGTGTCCAAACACCCCCCCGGATTCTCTTTTATATAGTCATAGAGAGTCACAACAGGTTTCGGCAATTCATTCAAAATATACTCGACCTTATTCATATGTCACATCTATCAAATAAAAATAAAATCTCATTTCTTTTTAGGAGTAGTATCCTTTTCAAAACGAGCAGTAGCTTCGACAGCAATCTCAGCAGCCGTCTTTCGACGACCATCTTTCAACCAATTGTCAATATCCGACTTCAGAAAGTACAGACGTTTACCCACTTTATTATAAGGGACCAACTTTTGTCCTACCCAAGTATAAACAGTTTGGGCAGAAGGGCGATCTGGCAAATACTTCGTCAAATCATCAATAGTCATCCATTGATCGGGAATGGCATGACCAATCTGTTCCGAAATGACTCCAATCTGTTCACTCATTGATAATATTCTATCAATAAGAAATTCAACCGCTTGCGGCATGTCATTAAATGACAAATTTTTAAACTTTTTTTCATCCATATTAATTTCACTTTTATATTTCTGGTTATCAGAAAAAATGAAGCCAATCACTTCAGATTCCACTTGCAAAAGTATATGACGACATAATGACAAGTATATGAGGTATGATTCCTCAAATAAATAATTTTATGCATCTGCATTAAATCACTGATTATTAAAACTATATAGAGCAATAAATTAGTAAAAAAAAGAGTTATCACCAGCAATCCTCAATTAATTCCTCAACAGATTTTATTATTTTGGAATATATATTGCAAAAAAGGATATTCACTTTATAAAATAGATATCTTTTTTTATAAGAACAAATCAAGTTAAATCAATGATTATGAATATAATCCAGCAATTCATTCTTATCACATGAGAAATAGTATTTAAGAAACTTCTAGCTCATCCTGAATAAGTTGTGATATAATTCGTACGGAGAAGGCAGATTGCGAAACAAGGCACATATAAACACCAACCAAAGCTTTCTTTTGCTTGAATCGTTCGAGTAAATCAACTAACTTATACAAAATATAAAATGTATACGATATCACCCTATATTCAGTCGGCAATCAACTCCTCGCATATCCTTCGGTTCACATCCATAGTCCACAAAATAATAAAAACAATCTGGCATATACTTACTGATAATCGGAAAGCGTCATTACAACATCATGCTCCCAGCTAGTACCAGACATATATCGAAGCATCTCTTTCACTGTTTTCTTCATTTCAGCAGCATTATAGCCCACCTTTACTTCAGTTGTCATATCAAGGTTGCTTATTTACCATTATCTACAAGTATTCTAATACTCGATTGTTGTATAGTTTGTATTACCCCTGCAACCAACATTCCATATTCTTAACTACTGAGAACTAAATATTTACCGATTTAGAATCAGACAGATGAAAATATTATGGCTTTCTCCGGCAAATCGCCCAGATGCTTTTCCACCAGGTCATATCCGGATTGCGCTGTAGCATTAGATGTTTCCACATCTATTATCACCTAACCTTGCTTAGTCCGGACAAATATCATGTTAGTCAAATCAAAACCGTGTATCTGGTAGATTTTGCCCAGAAGCACTTCAAACAAGCCATGAGTCTTGTTTAACTGGCTTTACCACCATCAACTCGGATTGACGGTTGCCGGGGCATCCTTATTCAAGAAGTTCCATCCATGTCAAAAGCCACTGATCCGTCGGTACTTAAAATCGCAGGTTGATCGATTGTAGCAATAAACCCCACCCGGCATCCTTGCAATCATCTTTATTATCGAAGGGAAGATACTCTTTAACCCGATTATTCTTTTCCTTGGTAAAACGAGAAGCATCAGTCTGAGCCCATCCCATTTGACTGCCTAGTAAAAACAGAACTGCCAATGTCATTAATTTCATTTTCATACTTATCCTTTTTATTAAATTGATAATCCTTTTAATTTTTACAGTGCAAAGATAGAGGTCCGCCAAAGGCTAATAAAGGTCTAAAAGTCATCAGATTGGTCATTTCGTACATTTTTTCACAAATAATATAGTGGAACGATCCAAATTACTTGTATATTTATAAAAAAACAATCGTTATACAAATGAATGTAAACCTATACTCTGTTTACCAAAAGCACCTTGCGGTTGAAGAAAATAAAAAATGGACATTCTGGGAAAGCGATGGAACCTTTCCACAGATACCTTAATTATATATGCGCCTATTCTGCTACACTATTTATATGCAGGAAAGGATACATCGACCTTGAAATCAATCTAAAGAATTATCATTTGACCATAGGAGAAGCTATAGTCTTGTTGCCCGAGCATATCCTACGAATAAAATCCATATCACTAGATTTTGTCGGCTACGACCTAATGATAAGCTATAAAAAGAAGCGCGGCGAGGTGTTGAAAAAATGAAACCCTATTATATCTCAGCCAGAGAAGTACCTTGTATTCCCATTACTCACCAATCAGATCTCTTATTATCTTACCTGCTTGTAGCGTTCATCCAACATTTCACCAAACATATCCATCTCCCTTTTAGATATTCCAAATCGTATCGCCAATCCTCGCCAGTTTTTCACGACTTCAACCATTTCTGAAATAATCTTTTCAGCAATTTTGAGATTAAGCATATAATCTTCACAAGCACCAAGTAAAAAACGAAGGTCTGCTTTATTAGTAGCTGATGAAATAAGCAAACTTTGATATTCATTCAGAGTGGGATTCATATCGTATGCAGGCGATAATGTCCATCCTTTTGCAGTCAAAAGAAAACCATGATTGCGAAAATGGTCATCACTGTTACCGATACAGATGTTGAAAGCTACACGGCGGTAAAGTTCCTGCAGATTGTCTTCTACATTTGTGCAATTCTGAATAATAAAGTCAACAATATCCAGATAGCCATGGCCTGTAGCAGCATTATCTCCGTCATTAAGCCCTAATAATGTCATTGCTGATGCAAAGTGGATACGTTTCCCCTCTTGAGTTCTGTCAAAGCGTCGGGAAAGTAATGTATGATATTTCTCCCCGTTGGACAAAACTTTGGTTGTTGCAGCATTTATTCCTGCTTTCATGGCAAGTTGATGGCTAAAATGTTCCCAAAGCCCGGCATCGTAATCATCTTTGCGTGAAGGAAATTTAGCAATATATAGGGTTTTATCCGTATCAACCACACTTGCTTTTGGCCTTGCACCCCCCAAGGAAGAACCCGGCTTTACGAGTTGAGCAATCCACTTCCTTTCCGGAAGAATGTTCTCTTCTTCGCTTTTCTCAATCTCCGTACTGGCCGTTATCAACTCCCGGAGATCTGTCAGAGGCGGAATTTTCAATGACTCACTTACATTTATAAATTCTCCATTTTTATCTTCCTTAAAGCGAAAACCGCCCATTCTAGAAAAGTCGTCGATACCGGTAAGAAAATCGAAAGATGACAGTCGTTGTACCGGTCTATTTTCTTCTGCCGCCGAAATCTGCTCGCGACGTAACAACAAAGTACGTCCCCAACGATCCGGTAAGGCATCAGAGAAGCATCCGAATATATCTTTCCCTGGCTGCGTGTATTGCTGACCTAGGTAATTATTCAGATCATCGCTCAAAAACAAATCTCCATACTTTTTCAACCATTCATCATTGAAGGTAAAGCTATAACTATCTGAACCACGAAGGGATTCGTAGCCTAACTCACCAATGAGTTCTATCTCTTTGAGCCAGTTGAAATCGGCATATACATACAATTTCTTCATCGTTTATTCCTTTTTTGATGCGCGTTCTCTTGTCTTCAGATTCAAATCCTGCAAAGCCTTTCCGAGTTTATCCTCTTTAGCAAGCCACAGAATATCATCATCAAGCTGTAAAGCATACAGCACACGTAAGTAGATGCCTATTGCTACTGTTGGTACACCTTTTTCTATTCGAGACACCGTAAGTGGAGAGCAGGTAGCCCGTTCTGCTACCTGAACCACACTCAGATTTCTGCGCAAGCGGGCCAGCTTAATCTGCTCTCCTACCACTTGCATCTTCTGTTCCAATTTTCTGGGTAACTTGGTTCCCATCGTATTCTTTGTCATAAGCAATATATCATATAATATGCGAATATACCACTTTTTATTTATTTAATGATATGTTATAAGAAAAAAAACAATTATGAATCCAAAGCATAATGTTCATTAAGCATAACTATTCCAATTTTGCCCAAATACATATTTCCACCAAATATTGCGGAATTGAGGATTACCTCTACTTTACCCCCGTATCATATATAAGTCCATTAAAGTAAAGTCAAATAAAGGGAAGAAAAGAAATGGCTTCACCAAGAAGCTATCCTTAAAATATATTCTTCTCCTATTTCTTTTAGCCAACAAAATATATTCGTGAAAGCCTTTTACATTTAGTATTTTTGGCGAAAATCTCACGGTTTTCACACCTTTGTAAGTAAATAAAAACAGGTGAGCTTCTGTATCGGCAAATAGGTAGTGATTATCTGTGATGATCTATTTTAATAGGTACAATCTCTGTTTTTACAAATACAGTATTTTTTTTATGAATTACGCTTGTGACAAAGGTAGATTCTTTGAAAGTATTCAGATTTTCGTTTGATTCCTTTCTGAAGCTGCACTATTTTTCGTACTTTTATCCCGTAACCTTATACAATGTAATTTACATGACTGAAAACACCAATTATATTTTCGAAGAACTGCTTAGGGCTGCACAACCTAATTGCGGCCTGTTTGTAATGCCATTGCCTACTGGTGCTGGCAAAACGTATAACTCCTGCCAGATGATGGCTGAGGAGTTGAAGAAGGAAGATGCTAGACGTATCATCTATGTGACTGATGCCAAGAAACAGTTGGATGCTACCATCGAGGATATTGAAAAGAATCTAAAAAAGAATGGTCTCAAACTAAAGAAGCATGACATCTTACGTGTGTACTCACAAGAGGAGCAGTGGGAACGTGCCTTCACCGACCCTGATATCCGTATAAAGATGGAGGGGAACGAACTGTTTCAAGGTGAAAGGACATTTGCAAACCTGAAACGTTTATACTCGTACACCGATGTTACGGACGAGATGGTTGAGGAGATTGGCAAGAACCGCCTGCGTCTGATGGAGAAAGTACGCAGAAAGGTGTTTACTCCTATCCGACAGAAATACAAGAAAGAAACTGATGAGGTGATAGCCTCACATATACTCACAGAATGTCCGATTCTGGAGGAACTATATCCAGAACTATTATTTTACAAGAGCAAGATTATCGTGCTGACTGCCTCAAAGCTGCATACCACGGCATCGCCAAAGTTGGTACGTAAAGGTACACAGCCTTACTGGAAGCATATAAAGAACTCATTGGTAATTATTGATGAGTCTGATCGTGTGAAAGAGGCTGCAATGAAGCGTTTGTTTGATTGTGAGTGTGGTCGCAGAAGACGTTTTAACTTCTGGGGATTGTGCTACTTTATCTGTCAGCACTACCAAGAAGTGATGGATATGCAGAAGATGCCTGAATGGGCAGACCACAAGATGAACATTCAGGACATGTTGGAGGCAATAAGGACGAAAAAGAAAGAGTTGATTGATGGCATTAATCCTCAGAAAATATTGAGCGGGCTTGAGTTGGAGGAAAATGTAAATCATGGCAACTTTATCTTTTACGACGAAGACCAGACTTTCTCTGCTGAGAATGTTGTTCTCTCTGTTCACAATAATAAGGAGGAATACACATCCTACCTGCTCACGAAGAAGAAAACTAAAGATCAAAATGACAAAACTTTATCATTCGTGGCAAACCGTATAATGCTCTTCTTGAAGGACTTTGTACAAATTGTGGATAAGCATGCAGAAGTGTATGCTTCAATAGAAAACGAGTTGCGTAAGAAAAAAGGTACAAATACAGCTGTTGATTTGGAGGGTGATTTGGCATTTTACCACATTATTAAATATATGGGCGTAAACGAAGGCAATACGGAGTATCGCTCTGCACTGCAAGAATTACGCAACGGAACCACTTTCCAGACTCCACGCTCTAATAACAGTGAAGAAACCGATGGCAAGTCTATCTATGACAAGGGTATCAGCTTCATCGAGATATATTCTCATGACAACGACCGCTATTCGTGCTGCTTCGACTATCACGAAATGAGGTGCATGCCTGAAAATGTGCTGTTGGACATGGTTAATCACAACCGGGTGATAATGTGTAGTGCTACCGCTGACTGTCAGACACCTATCCACAACTATGATTTCAATTATATAGCAAAGCAAGGCGTGAAGGTGGAGAAGATGGGCAATGAGACTTTGCATAAGATCGAAGAATATATTGCTCTCAACTATGCAAACCCAAAGGTGGAGTTCTCTCTCTACAATGAAGAAGAGACTCGACCAAAAGAAATATTGGAGGATTACCTCGGTAAGTGCAGTTCAGCACTGAAGGATTGTTTAGACTTCGTGATGGATGGTAAGAACAAGTTTGACAAGAACAACTCTGCTCGAATAGTGAATATGTTGAATCATTATATGAAGTTCATGAAGAAGTCTGAAGCCAGAGCATGGTTGTACTTCCAGCCATTCTCATATACAGGTAAGAGTAGTATAGGGATAAAGAAAGTGTTGAATATACTGCAGCAGGCAAGAGTGACAAAGCGTGGCGAGACATTTGGAGTTAACGTCATGGACCAGCATGTTATTGACGATGAAACAACAAGAAGGCGCGCGGATATCTATCCTGAATTGAACGTCTGTTTCTTGAGTGGTGAGTATTTCAAGGATGACTTGGAGGCTGTAGAGAAACTGTTGGCCGAACAGCCAGCACTAAAGATGTTCTGCTTTGTATGCTACCAGTCTGGCGCTGTAGGCGTGAACTATCTGTTTGATACCGATGCCAAGTACCGAAAGAAACACTGTTTGGAAGCCCCAAATACAAAAGACCGCAAGGACACTCGCTGCAACTTTGATGGTATCATTATGGATAAGCCTACGAACTTTATCCCTCTGTTGGATGTGGATGACTACCTCAAAGCTTGCATCTCGTTAAGTATTCTGGGAACTGACAACCAGTTGGTATTGAAAGAAAAATCTGACTTCCAACGTGACTTGCTCCGCAGAAGGCATCATCGTATACTTGATGACCTAGCCGAAATGTTAAAACGTAGAGAGATACAAATAAAAGCAGCATTGAAAGGCACACCTGCCTATGATGCCTTCTGCTTAAAATGGGCAGTACAGGCACTGGGACGTATCACTCGTTCGACGGTGTTTAACAAGACCATCCATGTGGCTATAGGTAAGGATATGGCATACTCTATGATTATCGCCAGAAAACCAGAAGTTCAGACAGAGCTGCTGAAACATGTGCTCAAGTCGATAGATGAAGATCCGTGTATACTTGACCGAATTAATGGTAAAGAGTCAGAAGTTGACATTGCATTCAAAAATCGAGAACACCGTAGAGAACGACATATTAGTGAATTGATAGGTATTAGTTTCAAGGGTACTGACGAATATGCCCGTCAGGCTCGTAATAGGGTGCATAAGATTCGCGAGTATGTGATGAAGCATCCAGAATTTGACAACAGGGAGGATATTGAGACTTCTATGCGCATGTATTATGTGCAAACAGAGGAGGTAAAGAAGATGAACCTGAACTATACAGACTCGTGCGTTCACATGGATGCTATCATGAGGCAGCAATTCATACGAGACTACTTTGAAAAGAACGGCTATTGCACTGCATGGAAGAGCAAGGCATGGGTCATCTCACCACAGATTATTCAACAGGTTTACACTGGCTATTTCGGTGAGCAAGTGTTCAAGGTTATATTGGAGAGCGCAGGTTGTACCATAAGCTCACCAAGAGAGGAGATTTGGGAGAGGGCCGACTGGGTAGTGAACGACCGACTGTATGTAGATGTAAAATACATGGTGGATGGTGACTTCAACAGGCATGTGAAAGCACAGGCTTGGGAAGGCAAGATAAAGGATTGTGGTGGCAAGTATGTCATAGTCAATGTGCCTCGATATGCTGGTAACTACTCACATTCACTTACCCTCGGAAGTGATCCCCAGTTACCAGTTATAAATGGCCTGATAGATATTGAGACAGGTTCCGTCATCGACAAGAACGTGCAGAATATTCTTGATAGATTAACAACTTAAATAACTATGGAAAAGATAAGAACCAATCACATGATAGTGGAATTTCTCTGGAAAGAGTTTCTGGAGGATTACGATTTCTTCAAGATAGAATATGGTAATGTTGACTTCGACAACATTACAAGTATTTATTGCAAACTGGAAGGCTTGTACCCGAACAGTGCTATCTGTGCTTTCAACAAAATGGCTAAGAATACACAACCTGGCGAATCATCCAAGCACCGCATATTCCTATTTGCTTCATCCAAGAAGGAGAAACTCACAATGGCACTGCTGCAAGAATGTCTGAAGAATGTTAATGTCAAAATTAAACAGATTACCTATCGTCCTGCTTACGATGAGGGTATCTATACTAACAATATGCTGAACCTATTGTTGTCAATGATTCCAAATCGTAATAAAGCCTTGAGCTATGCCCATGGTAAACTGATTTGTGGCACTTGCAGCAGCATATATAATAAAGGGAGAAGTGCGGGTGAGGAGTTGGGCCTGCATATAAGTTTCGATTACGATAATCTCTTGACTGCGCGCACATTGACTTTTGCCGAGGAAGACAAGATAAAAAAGAAAAACAAGAAAGATTCTCTAGTATATCATTTGGAGTTTGATGAAAAACGAATCTATTTTTCTTCCAAGAAAAAGAAGGGAACGAAGGAATACTATAACCATCCGTCTGTTTTCAGAAAAGATAACAAGAACCACATACCTTTCCTAGGGTTCGGTGATATAGAGCACTTTGAGGAATCGCAGGCTTACCTTATTCGAAGCGTGCTGCAGGACTTTCTTACAACCTATTCAAAGTACGTGTCTGTTAATCCAATAGAGTACAAAAAGCCTACATTATTGAAAGCACAGGATGCAGAGTTCAGGAAAGAAGATGAACTGTTGCGTGATATGCTCTCTACCTCATGGATTGAGATAGCCTGTCATACCACCGAAACAGGTGTGGAAAAGTTACGAAATTTGATAGAGCAGAAATCAAGGGAGTATATCAAAAAGCTGTTTGGTAATAGCTTTGAAGGTTACCATGAGAAGGACAAGAGTAGGAAACAAATCTGCATTCGTATCGTTGGTGACAAAGACCAGGAGGAAAAACTTTCTGATAGCGAACGCCAAACTTTGGATTATAGACGTTTGAAAGAGAAAATGGAACTGATAGAAAAGAAAATTCCTACCCAAGATGTGATGATTAAATCAGAGATTGAGGCGGCGACTATCAAAAATATCTTCCGTCAGATACTGATTAAGGACTATTGTATAAAGGGGGCACTGCCTCAGTATATGATAGACCGTTTCAAAGGATGTGTCATCACGTATGCTGAGAGAAAGACAAATAGCAGCCTTTATTACTTTATACAACTTACCATTGACAAAGATGGATCAATAGCGTACAAGGTTGAAGAACCTCGATTGCCTCACGATAACGTGATTACGGTGATGGGGGAAAGTTTCGAATCGCACGAATATCATATTCCTGCATTTAATAAGGGATATAACAAAGACTTTATCTATTGCATTGAGAAGGATGGCATCACATACAACATTTATGACACTTGTGAGTTTGTCTTTCCTGAAATGGAGGAAATACACCGGGCACTCGTGGAACTGAAGAATGTACAAGTCCCAGTTGAGGTGTACAATGGTCTTATGGATATGGTGCAAAGTAATGAGTCGAAGGCACTATGCAGACGGCGTATCAATGAATATGCAGATACTGTGCACCATGGCTTGCTATATGCAGACATAAGGAAACTGGGTAAGGAAGCTCCAAAGGAAGAGAAACTTACTTTGAAACTGATGCGGTTTGTGACCAGTAAGTATAATATCAAGAAAGGGCAGGACTTCAGAACTGCAAGTCGCAGCGAGGAAACGTTGGCTGCATGCGTTAATGTACACTACTGGAAACAGGATACGAAGTTGTGGAAGTATTGCGCTGGTCCAAATACAAAGGGTAATTTTCATTCTATTAACCACAAAGTGTATGTGCGAGAACTGCTCAGCGACATAACCCCTAACGAGGCCTTTGTCAATGAACTGATATACTCGTTGGGGGACGGTTGGAATAAGATAAACGAGTTCTCCGTTCACCCTTCAATTTTCAAATTTCTCAAGGAACATTTGGAAGTATATAAAGCTCAAGAACAATTGAATGAATTAACAAAAAAGGTAAAGTAGAAATACTTTTGGGGGAGATAATGACGACAAAAAGTTCACCATACAGTTTTGTTTAATAGGAAGTGCTCAAAATATTATATAAATAAGAAACAGGATTCAGCTATAATCATCTTATATCTTACACCGTCCACTATTTTGTATAAAGTAGGAAACTACAGGATGCGAGTTTTATAATTGAATCCTGTTTTTAAGCTTAGATAAAAAAACAAGACTACTCTTATCCTTGTTGGTGAAATGGTCTCAGTGTGTGAACCAAAAATACTTTTTTATTTATGGTGTTCTATGCCATAAATCTTATGTCCCATGAGAAAAATTGTGGTCTTGAAGTTCACAAAGATAGTGTTTTTGTGTGCATATTAGGTGAGAATGGAGATAAAATTCAAGAGAAGTTTGGTATCTTAACTAGCAAATTAGATAAATTTCGTAATTTATTAATTGAAAATGCAATAGGCGAAGTTGCAATAAAAAGTACCAGAGTCTATCGGATGCCTATTTGGCGAGTTCTTGAAAGTTATTTTTCAAAAAAGTTAGAGAATTCATATTTTATCAAACAACTTCCTGGCAGGAAGAGTTACGGGAATTCAGCACCTTTGTCAGTATGACCGTCGGATATTCGACTTAAACAAAAAATTTGTCTATAAATTTACCAAGTTGAATGTCTGTCTACAATGGTATAATAACAGATTCAAAAAGTTATAAAAAGACATTAGAGTGTATACTTAATGGCGTGACAGATCCCGAAGTATTATTAGAGCAGATACATAGACGTACTCTTAACCGTGTTGAACCGGATATTATAAAAGATGCACTAATCGGAATTGTCTATGAAACGGGTGGGGGAGGTAATACGGCAGTTGAAGATGGAAATCGATTCAGCAAAGATACACAAGGTAGAATACCTATTGAAAATTAATGAGCTTAGCAATAAATACTTTTCAAAATAACTTACAAACAATCCCCTAGGGCAAACATTGGTCAGCTACTACTATTATTGCAGAACGCAAAGTGGATATGAAATTATCTCTCACGGCTTCCGCATTAGTCTCTTAGCAGGGATTTAGGCTCGTAATGAAGAAAGTGCCGATAAAATTAAATCCCGAAAGGTAATACATGGAAATAAATATCTTAGAAAGACACTGATAGGATGCATTTAAGACGCAAGTAACATCCGAGGGTATTTCTTCAATAAATTCTGTTATACCCAAGTTATACAAAATAAAAGTAAATATGGCTATTCTTTGTTCCATTCCCTGATTATAATTCATCTCTACCTATTTCGACACTACAATCTGATTAACTGGCAAAGCCACCCGTCGTTAATTCTCCCTGTCCGTCAGTTTATTGTTTCATTGTGTCTTTATGTATTCATTTCCTTATTCGTCAGTTCGTGGCTAATTCTCTACTCATCCGTCACAGCTTTCAACATCGAAGTGACCCTATCTATTAGATGGATATTGCACTTTGCAGCTGAATATATCGTCATTTTCGTATAAAGAGTTTTCTAATCCCAATAGATAGTATATCAGACCTGTGATACCATGAAATAAGGATATTAAGTAGACACTTTACCACCTCTTTTTACCCCCCCAAGAGAAATAATCATCCTCTTTTCTCTTTTTATAGCAGATTGTTTTATATCTTTGTT
>OGZE01000136.1_pt1 | contig 55376 bp, 90 predicted proteins | sample 1576731 | NCBI WGS metagenome assembly OGZE01 (sample SAMEA3541503, study PRJEB24748) | human gut metagenome | biome: human gut; feature: human-associated habitat; material: faeces | place: China | collected 2012 | reverse complement strand
ACAACAAGCATGCGGCCTCTTGGGACACTGCGGCCTCCGAAGCCGAATCTGCTGCCGCCTGGGCGTTTGCCTCAGTCTGCTCCACATAGACGGAGAGCTCTTCCCGCACACCTTCGGCGGCGTCTTTCGCTGCAACGTCCGCCGCTGCCTCCGCTGCCGTCTTGGCGCTCTCCGCCCCGGCCTGCGCGTCCGCGGCGGCGCCTTGTGCCGTTTCCGCCGCTTTTTGTGCAACCTCTGCCCCACTCTTGGCACTCTCTGCTGCTTCCTGCGCTTCCTCCGCCTGAGTAGCGCTCTCCTGGGCCGCAGACGCACTCTTCGCCGCCGCTTCAGCCGATTTCTGGGAAGCGTTTGCAATATCCTCCACGGACTTCCGGGCGAATCCCTTTATCTGTGCGCCGGTAATATGTCCTGCTGCACCTTGTTGTTCAGCCACAAAAAAAGACTCATCATCAAGGTCTTCGATAAGAGGCAATTCCCCAATCCGTTTATCCGCCATGTTCTCCCTCCTTCCCCGCCTCTGTAACTATAGATTCCGCTGTGTGGATAATACCAAGCAACTGTGTCCAATTGTTTGGCCCAGATACTGTGATCCTAGAGGCTGCTTCTCTAATTGCTACCGCCATTTGAATAATTTTTTGACTATCCATTACAGACCTCCAATGATATCATTCAGAACATCCGAGATGTGAAGAACGTGGTATCCGGTTATCTCGTCCCCCGGATCTACATCCTGTATCCCGGTAGATTGTATGGAACCTATATTGGTCTTGGCCGCGTTGTAAATCTCGGCGGTCAGTGTGTCCCCGGCGGACACCTTGCACCCGGAGGCGGAGGGAAAGCGCCCACTGTCCGTCGTCCAAAACAATCCGTATGCCTCTCGCATCTCCACAATCTTGTCTATGAAGTCGTTCCATACATTGTGATGGAAGTCATCCGCTGCCCGGTTACCCTGTAAAACTTGGTAGGCGTTACGGGTCTGTGTGTCCGTCGCTGCCCCATTGGATGATGTCCATGACCACGGTTCAACTACAATCTCTGGCCTTGTGGTGGCATAGACCGGAGAAGGCATATAAGGGCCGGTTCCGTAGCTGTTCTTGCCATAGTAGTTAATTACATACCTCTGGTTAGGCTCGAGGCTTGTTAGCGTGTAATTTCTCGACGTAGTTTCCACATTTCGGGCAGTAGTCGTGCTGTCTGGCCGATAGGCGATTACATAAGATGTTGCTTTTGAAATAGCTCTCAGCGTTACTTCAATAGTATGGCTGGTAACTTCGCCCACCGTGATGGAACCATAGCTGGTAGGGTTTTGCGCTGCCGACTCGCAGGATGACTGACAGGACTGACAGGAATTTTGGCAGGATGATTCGCATATCTGGCATCCACCCAGGCAGCCGCTACACTGTCCGCACTGTACCACAGTACATTGCCCGTGGCATCCTTGGCTGCAAGTCTCACCACAGGCCATTCCATCTGTCTCACAGGCAATCTCCGTACAGAAGTCGCACATGGGCATGACGTTTGCACCGGTAAGTTCCCCCTTCAGGTATTCCGGTACTTCGATCAGCTCATCTGGCAACATAGATATGCCACCTCTCTAAAAAGCGTTTGTTTCTTGCCTTGCCCAGCCGCTCCATTAGATAGATTGCCTCTCGGAATAGCAGACGGTTCCACCGACAGCAGATGGGGGGCATATGGTGGAAACTCCCCGATCGAATATAGTTGTTGGCCACGCACCCTCCATCACAGATGCGGTTCAGGGGGCATTCATCGCACCCATCCCCTTCAACCTGTGCGCTATCGTATTTTTGCATAAGTCGTCTCCGCGTCTCATCTACCACCCCAGTATAGATATTTCCAATCACGAATGGATTATCTCCTCGTGAAAAGAACTCCTGACAAGCTAGGATATCTCCATTCAGGTTAATCCCCGCATAGCGCCCAGAACCCAGCCCGCACTTGCCGCAGGCCATACATGAGGTATAGGCGCGGTTTGCCCCCTCTTGGATCGCCTGGTTGTGCAAGAGTATTTTGGGGAAAAACTTTTCAATCTGTGTGAAGTAGATTGGTTCCCATCCATTTTCTAAGCACTCGACATAATGCTCTGAATAGCGCCGAAGTTCCTCCTCCAGTGGCTCAGTGCCGTCCCAATTTGCAAAACTATCCGGCATAGTAAAAAATGTGCGGAAACCAGCTTGTTCTGCAAATATCATATCGTGAAACAAGTCAACTGCGGTCTCCGGTGTTACCGTAGAGCGGAACATCACATCAGGAAAGTATTTCAAAATTAAAGGAAGCTTTTTCCCCAGAATGTCGAAACTGGAGCCGCCATCCTGAAGCGGTCGATTGCGCTCCTGAGTCCGTCTGTCTCCGTCCATGGAAAGCAAGAGCCCTATTCCTTTCTTCCTCATATACTCCGCCCGCTCCTGGTTCAGCAGAGTTCCATTGCTTGTCATAGAAAGGTTATATGCTGGATACCGATCCCGGACATACTCGGTCAGCGGGACTATAATAGCGTCCCACATCAGTAGTGGTTCCCCGCCGAAAAAGTTGATAGACGGAACCCCGTCTCCCGCGTTGGCGGCCAAAAAATCCGCTGCATCTTTCGCTACCTGAAGGGAAATCATATCTGGATGCTGTTCCACAAAACAATAGCGACACGCCAAGTTACATGCATTTGTCAAGTTGAGAAACGCTGAATATATTTTAGGAAGCATTAAGAAAACCTCAGATAAAGTCCTGAAACCTCATTTACGTCATCAAAAGAAACTAATCGTCCATGAAAGGAAACTGATGATGTGGCTTCTACCGACATATACGGACAGTTAAAGCGTAATATGTTATAGCCCGTGACAAGGCTCGCAGTATCTGCATTTCCAGAAATAGTTAATACTCGTTCTCCATCTCCGTTCCATACCACCATCCCAGTGTCCAAGAGCCCAATAATTTGTCCACCCATATCATCTACACCGCCAGCATATATCTCTGCACCATAAATTTTGGCACCATAAATGGTGGGAGCCCCTAGCTCATCCGCTGTAATAAATGTTGTTTGTGTCGCCTCTGCTCTTTGTAATGCTCGAAGTACATTGTTGAATGTAACACTTGCATCCGAACCGTCTATACCGTCTCGTCCGTCTGTTCCGACAAATTGGTAAGGCTCTTCCCAAGTTTTTCCCCCATCATATGTATCTCGTCTGTATTTATCTCCTTCTTGCTGCTTATCATGCCATGGTCCATCCGGAGATGTTGAAAACTGGGACTTGTAAGGGAAGGAATCTCCCCAATAAATAGATCCCCCTTGCATGTTGATGTCCCCGCGAAAAATGTATCTTCCACTGGCCGCATCAAAATAGAGTGCTGCCTGTCCATCGTCATTATAAAAGGCCAAAATATCGCTGTTTAAAATAACCCGGCTTTTCTCTGCACCGCTATTATCTGTTTTGGTAATTTCTAATCCGTTTTTTCGAGTAATTTTAGTGCCATAGTAAGAAGTCCCTAGTGTAACTTTTCGTTTTAGCTCTCTACTTTCTGAGCTCAAATAAGGATATTCATGGTTAATTTCCTTTTCCCCTGGAGCAGAGATGTCGGATAAATTCCCTGGGCCAAATTCTATATCCCGATTTGCTATCATTCCGTAAAAACCGTCAACCGTTACTCCATCCCCCAGTTCCGCTTCTGGAACTAGGCTTGAGCCAGGGGCCGAAAATCCTTGATACACAAATCCTTTTGCTGCATTCAAAATATTATCTGCCATCTTCTGCGTAGCTGATGGGCAAAACAATTCTATTGTGTATCCTGTATCATCTCCAGCTTCGAATGCATTTTCATCATCCCAAAACAGCCGGATTTTACTAACTGGAGGAGTTTTTTCATATTTTAAAAAAGAAGATGCTTTTTGGCCTACATAATACTTGTTATTCATACCAAAATTCTATCCTCTCCAAACACTATGGCACTTCCGCTGTCTTCTATTAAGTAATATGTCTCTGGAGGCATTGCAGTAAAAAGCGGAACCAGCAACAATTTCCCGTCCGCCGTAATAATCCAATTCCCTGCATGGGCCGCTGCTATATGGCATAAAATTTCTCGCATTGTATAATCGTTTGGATATTCAACCACATAACTTTCATTGATAACTGTTCTACTATCAACTTCTACATCTATACGGCTTGCTATATCCGCAACAAGCGCTTTCATCCCCCTTGGCCATTCACCCACATCTTCACTAATCAAGTAAGTTTGTTCGGTTTTCAGCATGGAGTCATAGGCAATGAGATTTTTCCACTGTCTATCTTCACTCCTTACATCAACAAAAAATATACCTAGCTTATGCCAATCTTTTTCTCCTTCTTCTCTACAGAATGGTACAATTTTTGCCATTCTGGGAGGTTCCTCTTTAGGAATAAATGTAATGTGGAACTCAGCAGGCATTGCATTCCCCGCTCCAAAATACTCGAATAACGGCTGCTTTATATTTGCGCTTTTAATGCTATCCATTCCGTACATTATTCCGCCAATTTCTACTTGATACTCGTATGGCATATATTACTCCTCAATCAGTGGGAATGTGATCCCTCCCCATAGTTCATCTCCGTTCCTCTGCTTCATTTGAAACGTAGCCGGGTTGTTATTGGAATACATTTTTCTTGTTGCAATGCTGTTTGTTTGAGGATCTGTATATCGAACCGATACCCATTCCGGCATAATTGCCGTTAAGACTTTACTTGTTTCGGCGGCATTGAGCGGACGGCAGGTAATATCCAGCCGCCGCTTTGTTGCCACCCGATTCCTTCTGAGCTTGCCATCCAAAGTACGACCAGCTCCCTCCCCGTCCACGTCAGACCGTTGCCACTTAACTCCTCCAAATGAAATGTAAGGGACAATATTAAACCCATCAATTTCAAGAACCAATATTGTCACCCTTTCTTCCAATTTAAAATTTATCTGCCAAAAATGCGATTCTTCCTATTTTGGTATTCCGTTACTCGTTCTCCGACCTTATCCCCATCCAGATAAACGTCTCCGCTGTTCTCTTCAATTGCGGAAATGATTTGCTGGCTTATGGCAAACAATGTGCTTATCATTTCTTGATTTATCTCCCGCTGGCCTTCTCTTCCGTCTGTTACTGTAACGGTTCCAGATGTATGTGTATTTATGTTCTTTACTTCTTCCACAGAAAAAGATCTAGAGAGACTACCAATCGAACCAGTTGAAAAAGCACTCACCATACGCTGATTTGTAAGTTCAATTTCCGAAAGTATAGCATCTCTACTATTACCGATTCCTTCGGAAATACCTAGGCCAATATTCAATCCAACTTCATCACGGAACAAGCGAGATGGTGAATGAATTTTTGCTGCGGTCTTTGTTGCCGATAGCGCAATATCAACAAGCCTATCTGCCGCGTTCTTAACTGCCCGTGTGCTATCATCAAGTCCATCCGCAATTCCGTTTCCGACCTGCTTACCTATCCCATTTGCAGAGTTAAATACTTCTGTGTCCTTTGATTCAACTCCCTCAATGAGCCCATTGCTCATATTTATACCGAGAGTTTTTAAGGTTTCTTTTAACGCTGGTGTAACCTCTAGAACTTTTTCGCCGATTGTATCGTTAATCAACGAAATTGTTCCATCAGCGTTTTCTTTCACTTCGAGATTGTCTAACAATCCATTTGCAACAGCCTCATTGATGTTCATGCCAGCATCTGTCGCAGTTTGAAGTGCCTGTAGGAAATTGGGGTCTGTAGACAGTTTTTCTCCAAGCAAATAGTTGATAGCATCCATATCACCGGAAATGGCTGCAAGCATGTTGTAGTCATGCAGGCCCTCAGAAACATACTGCGGGACAGCAATACCTGCGGCTCTAGAATCATCAGCGATCTTTTGGAGTTGTTCTGCTCTAGGCTCCAACGCGGCAAGCGTTTCAGACAAAGCAGCTCTCACTTCTGGAGTAATATCAAGCGTTTGGAACCCAAGTTTCCATTGTTGGTCAACGCTCCTCATAAAATCGCTTATACTATCTCCGACAAGCACTCCGGTTTCATCGGTAGTGAATTGATGGAACGTCCTGTCAAGGAGGTCTTCTACCGGCCGATCAAACGCAGGTTGCGCCTCTGTAAGCGCGTCAGAAAATGCCGCATTAAATTTTCCAATGAGAGGCTCAAAAGCGGTTGCAGATACCTGTGCTTGATTTGCAAAATAAGTCTGCATTTCGTTTTCTATTGCCGCAGTATATTCTTCATAATTACCATCAGTTTGATATTTTAGCTCGATAACCGCCAGTGCGTCCAAATGTGTCTGTTTTAAACTATCAAGCTGCTCTTGCGCTATATTGCCCAATTTCTCACTGACGTCCTTTACACTCTCATATGATAAGTCTCCACCAAGCTCATATACTGCATTGTTGAGCTTTGCTCTATACTCAGCGTCAGCAACCATAGAAAGCATCTGGTTTACCTCAGACTGCAAATCATTGATCGTCTTCATTTCCTGTTCATCAATGACTCCATCGGCAAGTGCATCTAGCATCGTTTGCTTTAATTCCGTCCCAAGACGCTGCATTTCGCTGGAGGATTCAGAAAAATACGTGTTTACGAATGCCGCCATTTCAGTTTTGATTCCTTCATCACTAAAGCCGATGTTGACAGCAAGCGCATACGTTTCTCTCTGTGCATTTAAGAAGGATTGTGCGTCAGCGATCATAGAATCAATACTGTTGCTCAATTCAGCATCATCTACTTCAAAGCCAACGGATACCTTCCAAATCAGATAAGAAAACTCTTCGGAAGATGCAAGATACTTTTCGATTGCTTCTTTTGCACCAGTCTTTGCCTCCACGTACATGTCCAGTTGGATAGAAAGCGGAGATGACATAATCCTTTCTGCCAGTTCTTTGGCTTCTTCCACTGTCAGTTCAATTTCTCCAAACCGCTCTTTTATCTCGTCATCTATTTGTCTCCGGTTATACCCTATGGTAATACTTGCAATGGCAACAGATAACGCGGCTACGATACCAATTGTCCACCCAAGAGGCCCAGTCCCAAAGATAAGGAGCGATCCAGCGATTCCTAGTCCGGCTCCGATAGCTGTTTTTATGGCGTTCTCAAGGTTCAGCCCATTGTAACCAATGTCGTATCCGCCTTGCCATTCAAGCGTAAATCCCGTAATTACAAGCCCGATACCCGCTGCGAGTTTATCGATCTTGCTAAACTTTCCATTCTTAAGATCCTTAAACCAATTCAATACTTTAGGAGTAATTTTCCATGCAGCAAATCCAGCTCCAATAGAAAGGATTGGCCCCAAAATAGATTCCATCTGCTCTTTTATCTTAGATGCCTGTTCTTCCAACCCGGCTAAGAAGTCATACTCGGGAAGGTCGAGACCCAAATCGCCTCCAATTCCGCCACCAGATCCACCACCGCCTCCAGAAGCAGTCGGCTCCAGAATGGTCAATTCATCAATCCCGAGCAACGCCTTTTTCATTTCTTTGGCCGCTCCAGTAGCCCCTTCAATGGCATCTTCCGCATCTGTGGCACCAGATGTCACACCATCCAGCCCGGAATAATCAATCTCAGGCAATTCAAATCCAACCAGAAGCGCCAATGCCTGTATCGCATCAGTAATGACTTCCACAAATGCCTGAACATACGGAATAATCTGCTGTAAAAATGGAATCAATAAATTCCCTAAGGCTCTGGTTAACTGATTTATTTGTTGATTTAGAATGCGCAAAGCATTAGCCGGGGTCTGCACCGTCCGGGCCATATCCCCCATTACGTTCCCACTCTGCTCCATAATCGCTAAATAACGAAGCTGGGATTTTTGCGCTTGGTTCATCGTATTTACACTCTGCTCAATTCCATGTGCGTATGCCACTTCTTGCAGGGTAGCTACGTCAATTGCATAGCCCAAGCGTCGCAGTGGCTCAATTTCGCCTGCAATGCCGGATTGCAATTTTTCCATGGCCTCTTCAATGGAAATGTTATAGAAGGAAGAAATGTCATAACCTAACTGTGTCAGGTTTTTTGACATAAGATTTGCTTTTTCTTCCATGACTCCAAATCCACCAGTTATTTGCTTAAAGACGCCCTGGTTTCTGATCCATTCAGACGGGTCAATCCCAACAGCTTCTTTTACTGCTTCCGCATATTCTAATGCGCTCTCCGCAGCATCGCCCATTGCAACAGTAAACAGATTCAGATTCTCGACATAATCATTGCTCTCTTTTACCCAATCAGATGCAGTACGCGCAATTTGGCGAAATACCACTGAATAGATTCCGAACTTCGCCTGTGCGGAACTAATCCCAGTTCCAAGAACGCCGAAGCTTTTTGCTGCTTTATTGTTCGAGGCGGCGAGTCCGGTATTGCTCTGGATGATCTTCTGAATCCTTATCGGGAAAGCTGAGAACCCGCTGGAAACTTTCTGCATCTCCGTAGCCAGGGGGCGCATTGCGTCCGCCACCTGATTCATCTGAACAGCAAACTTTCCTAAATCTGCTTTTTCTAAGGACTCGCTAATCTGAGGCAACTTTTTAAGGGCGTTGATTGCGGAGGACAAGCCGCTGGACTTCTGGATAGAAGACAATCCGTTAAGTGCACTTGTCATTTCCTTTAACTTTACTGTATTAATGCTGCTGCTATTTATCAGCTTTGCCGCATTTGCAAGTGCCTGCATCTGCTTAGAAACTGTAGTAAGCCCCGCTCCACCCTTTGCCGCTGTTTTCAGGTTAGTCAGCGCGGTAGCCAATGCGTCGATTTTTGCCGCCGCATCACTCGAAGTTGCCTCTATTTCAATTTGCAGACTATCAATATCAACGGCCATGATGCTACCACCTTCTGAAATACGGCACTTGGCAATGAAGCACTTGGCACTAAAGATATAAAAAGCCCCCGCCACCTCATATAAGATAGCGGGGACTTCGATTTACAAGCCCGGTATTATATCTTTGATTACATTGCTGAATCCATATATGCGTCTTGAATTTTTGTAGCTTCTTCCATATAAACATCCATCAGTTTCCCGGCCCATTCTTCATACTCATCATATGATCCGCTTCCGGCATGATAATAATATTCAGCCATTTTGGAAATTCCCTCATTTGATATTTCGGCCAGTTCGCTTATCTTTTCGTTACTTAATGTGGCAAGCCCTTGAAGCCCCTCTGTGTTATTTGCGGCTTCTATTTTGTATTCCTCTATCAATTCCGGAACAGCATCCCTAATTCTTTCTGAATAATCATCCAAAATTGATTGATAATCTTGATACACTGCTTTAGAATCGTCGGCCTGTTGGCTTTTCTGAGTTGTGAATTCTGGAAATTCCTCTGTTTTTTCGCTAATTATCTCTCCGGTTTTCCAATCATACACATCTTCATATGTTTCTGCTGAAGGAGTAATCCAATAATATTGGTCTGTTTCTACGTCTGAAATACTAACAGGGCTCCAGGTTTCGCTTGTATAGAAACAAGAAAAACGCATTTCTATGTCATCACACATAACCTCTACGCTCACGCTTCGCACACCATGGTTTTCCATGTCAGACTCAATTTTTATGTTTTCTTCCCCAATATCTATCCCGATTTTATTAAAAGTTTGTGTGACAAGAGATGTAAATTCATTGTCTTCAAGCAACTCATGGGTTTCTTGGTCCATATCCTCACCTTGACACCCGGAAATCATCAAACCAACCATCAATCCAGCCAAAATAAAAGAAACTAGCTTTTTCATTTTTCTACCTCCGTCCAGAAATTTCAGATATTATCAAAGCAATTCCCTTGCATAACTGATATATCCCAAACGGGATAAGCAACAAAATGAAACATAGCAATTCAATGACGCCTTTATCTGCATCCGTTCTTGTCTTTCGTCTTGTCACATTTCATCCCTCCTCCCCCAAATCTTACCACAACTTGGGGAAGGAGGCAATCAAAATCTCCGCTATCTCATATGAAGTTGGCAAGGTGCAAACCAGGGCCTACCGGAACTTTTTCTCAGCAGCCCTTGCCCAATTCTTAAAGAACAGGGTGGCTTTCAAACGCTCGTTTTTAACTTCCTGCTCGGTTGGTACATCTTTTTTCTTGCCTAGTGGGTATGGTTCCGTTCGGTATGGAACTGGTTTTGTCCCATTTTTGGCAAAATCCCGGAATATCGGAGATGCGTCACAAAGGGCTTCGTAGTTATAAAGGCCCTGTAGCCAGAGCATCATGTTTTCCCGCTCAAGCCTTTGCTTATCAGCTTGGCGGTATGCCTCTACCATCCATACATCACCATACCAATACTGTTCCCAAGTCATGCCGATGGACAGATAGTAGGGGCACTCCGCCTCAAATAGTTCCGTATAAGACCGTGGGCTATTTACAGCTCCACAGTCACCTCTGCGTTTTTTGCCGCATCCTCGTCAGTTGCAATCAGGTGGGTAAGGGCTGCCTGATTGTAGAGCTGAATCAGACGTTCCAGAAGAGCACTTGTCATCCCGCCCATACCATCCAGCAGGGCATCAGTCTGAGACCGGGCTACATTCTTGTGATTTTTCCGGAAAGCATAGTAGAACAGCTCCGGGATTCTAGTCACCGGAAACACTGTCAGCTCGTCCACCTTAAAGCCACGATTCTCAGCAAACTTAACGCTCTCTCTGTTAAAATCAAGCTCATACGCCGTCCCAGTCTTATTGTCAATGACGCGAACGGGCATCACTCTATCCTGAATGCTCACGACATTATCACTCATATGGTATTTCCTCCTCAAACCTCAACGTTTTTCTTGGTAGAAGATCTCAGACTCATACTTTCCAGATCAGTAGGCTTTGCTGCCCACTGAGGCGCACCGGTCGGGGTGATGTAGAGAGTTGTTTCCAGAACAGCAGAGACCTCCATAGCGGGCATACCCATCGGGGAGGGCTGACCCGTGAAATACAGTGCCTTGGTCAGCCCAGGAATCACGATACAGAACCAAGTAGCCTTATTTCCGGCGGCTGCCGTATCATAGGCATCGACAACGCCCTCCCACTCGGTCATAGATGCCTCGGTCAGGTTTGCCGTAAAAGACAGTGCGCCGCCGATGTCCTTCAAGCCTGGGACATAGGTCTTCCACTCCGTCTCTTCCAAGGTCGTTGTTTCCAGGTTGTCGGGCTCAGGGTTCAACTCAGGAATGCTTTTGATTTCGGAGATTTTTTCGTACCCAGTAGTCGGGCGAGTGCCAGCGGTGGCTTCTGCGGCGTACAACAGGGTGACGCCCGCTGTGCTAAGTTGGATTCCTGCCATAAAAATAGTACCTCCTAATTTTTTAGGGAGGCACTTGGCACAGAGGCACTCGGCACTGTCAGCCCTTTTAGTTTGTGTAGATTCTAAAATCCTTGTCCGCTACGCCCTCATACCGGGCGACAATGCGGTAAATAGTGGCATCCTGCAAATTGGACACCGGATTGCACATGGTACGAGTGAATCCCATCTTGGAAAACTCATTGTCGATGGTTTCAATGATATCCTTTGCCTCGGACTTCTTGTACCCTACACTGTTCGTGTAGACGTTTACCTCGTACATCAGCGACACGGCGTTTTCCAAATTTGGTGCCGCTGTTCTCATTTTTTGAAGCACGCTGTTGTCGCTTTCAACGATGGTGACGGCCGGAAATTTTGCGGGGCTGTCTACATATTCGCCAGACACAAAAATTCCTTCATAGGACGCTCGAAGCGCTCCTGCAATTTGACTGAAAAGGAACGATTCAATGTCTATGATACCGACCGCCTCCTCAAATCCCCTTCATAGAAAATGGTTTCGACATCTCGATACCCAAACACGTGATATCTTTTCCATGCTCTTTTGAACGGGAAATTAAATATTCTGCACCACTCAGACAAACATTTTTCTTGCCCATTTATTTTGATTCTGATGTTTGTCGTTTTGTTTTGCGCTTGTAACGCATACGGAATAATAGTGCAGTTTTCAGGAGAATATCCCTTATTTACATCGATTCGTTCAATAGTCAATCCGGGTCTCCACCCGTTTTTTACTGCCCATCCGATAAACACCTGGGAGTCCATCCATTCTTCGCACAAGGTTATTCCTCGTTCTCCGTAAGAATAGAACCGTTGCGACTTTGGGTTTGAACACCTGTTCTTCATGTTCCACCAAGAGTTATAAATTTTCTTGTAATCTGTTTCGCTTAATCCAAACGGGTTCTTTCTCCACTGCACAAAATCCCAACCTTATCTCAAAACCGCTTTGGCAACTGTCAAGAGACTGTCTCTCATGGCCCTGTCCGCATTATAGAATGGCATATGCGGCTTATTGCCGTAGGAGTGCCCCCACCCCTGACCATTTTTGTCTCTTCTTATAACAAGCCTTGGATCATCTGTCGGGAACCACCAGCCATTAGGATCATCCCAATGCCCGTTCCCCGGATATGTTCCTGGGCCAAACCCAAAATCATCATCCCATGGATGCCCACCACCATAGCGTACGCCAGCGCCAAACTCAAAGAACAATATTGCTTGCGATTCGGCGTATAGGACATACCGCCCTTCGCCTTTTTTATCCAGTGTCAAACTTTCAATCGTCTCACCAGAAAACACATGTCCCTGCATGACGCTGTAGGCGACAGAGTAGCCAATCTCGCTAAGCTGCTTTGCGATTTCCTCGCCAGCCCCCTCAACCTTCTTCTGATACGCCTTGACTTCCTTCAATGCTTGGTTGATCGAGTCCGTGCTCAGCTTCAGTTTTATTTTTGGCACTTAGCATCGCCGCCTCAATCTCTGCTTTTCTATCAAACAATTTTTGTTCCGCTTCGTACTCAGATACAGAAACCTTTTTGATAGCGTATTGAATACTATTCTTCCATGGAGCTTTCCGCTTCACAATGTAGTTATACGGGCCGTCAGTATCAGCCCCATCTACCCACAAAACGGAATCCTCATCAATTTGGCAGGCCGTATCTGCGGTAGTTGCCGTTCGATCGTAATCCTCCAGTGAGCCGAACTGCTCCACCTCGGAATTGCCCTTGTTCGGGGAAACACACAGCATAGCGGATTTCAATTCGCTGTAAATAGGGACATATGAGCCGGTCGGGTTTCCATATTCATCTACGATTTCCTCTTGACCCTTGTATAGTTTGAAGAAAACAGGCTGTTGATTCCGGAGCAACGATCTCATGGCTCATCATCCTTTCGCTTGATGATGATTTCTCCAGGGGAAAAAGTGAGTGTCACTTCTGCAAATTCGTCCGGCGCACCATCATGTACATCTAACTTTGATACGCTTTTTAAATGGAATCCATCAATAGAAATATCACAAATATTCACACCGGAATATTCAATAACGGTTTTGTGTCCATTCGGATGAACCATCATCCCACCACCTTTGCAACTGGCGTCACTTCCTGCAAGAGCGATTCAGAAATCCAAGAGGACTCCCAAGCCCGACTGATGGAGTTTTCCCCATGACTAAGCTGTCCCTCTGCTCCGATTCTGTTGTAGAGGTCAAGCGCACACCTGAACTGCAAATCAAGATACCGGCTCTCCAGTTCCTCCGGCCATTCCTGGAACGGATACCGTCTCGCCATGATCGCCGCTTTTGCGCTCTCCAGGCAGTCCTCCAGGATGGCCTCGTCCGGCTCATTCGTGCGGAGTTTCAACCTCGCCAGATTGTCCATTGTCCGCCCTCCTAGGTCTACCCGGCTTTTTAGGTGCGGCGGGAGGCGGCGTCGGTTCATCCAACACCGTCCCGTGCCGCTTCATCATATCCGCGTCTTCGGCCTTGATAGAGACCTGGGCACCAACTTCATAAAACCGGCCACCATAACACACGCGGTAATTTGGAATAAACTTCATGCTGCCTCCCGCTTTTCTTAACTCTCGAATGTAGCTCCAGAGAAATTGAACGTCACAACGCTTTGGTTATCTACCAACACTTCGAAAGCATCGGTCTTCGTAACCCGGAAAATAATATCCGGGTCAAATGCAATGTCCTGCTTAGTAGGTGAACCATTTTTCTTGAAGGTCATTTTGCTTCCGGTCTTAGTCAGGTGAAACGGAAAGTAATAACCTTCTTGCTCGTCCGGCTCAGAACTGAACTCGGTGTATCCGTCACATGATGGAATGTACCGACTACAGATCCATCAGCCTTGACCGCCAGGTCATCTCCTACCAGCTCGGACACCTGCTTCCACAATAGGGTCTGACTGCCGGGGAAAAGGCTTAGAGTGTCAGACCCGATCATCCCCCCAGGACGTTGAGCACAGCCACCTCGTCCATACGCTCGAAGGAGGGCAGGACGATTTCAGACGCGAAGGTGTTGATGTTTACAGGATGCTCCTGGAGAATACGGGTAATCGCAACACCTGTATTCACAATGGAAACCTCTGCGCTGGACGCTCCACGCAGATCCGCCTCTTCCGGAGTTGTTCCATACCAAGTGCCACCGAGTGCGCCGTCAGGAATCAGGCAGACATACCCATTGGGCACAAATGCATGGGCTACCTTGCTCTCGTCCCGGTACTGCTTGTCGTAAATGGCAATCCGCAGACCAGAAGTAGACTCCACAACCGCCTTTACTTCGGCGTCTGTCAGATAGCCAAGAGACAGGCCATTAGTGGTCAAATAACGATTCTTTACTGCATCCGTCTTGGAAAGCAGATTGAACGTGTAAGAGTTCATAATGGCGACCGTCAGTTCAGTTCCAGTCTTAGATCGGATAGCGTCTTTGACTGTCTTGAACGCCGCAAAGGGGTCAGCCGTAGAGGGCTTGTCCCAAGTTGCAGTATCAGTCAGTGCGGTGTAGTTGGAGGTCTTCCAAGAACCGTCTGTATCATACTTGTACGTGTAATTCACACCGTTTGCTTTAATGGCAATACCAACGTCTCCACCCTCGGGGAACAGGAGCTGCATAATCATCCGCTCGGGCACGACATTTGCACCGTCAACCAGATCTCGGGTATCGTCAAATACACGAGCAATCACTTCGGCAGCGTAGGGGTCGGTAGACTCCTGCACCCGCAGCATCTCCTGCCGGTCCTTCTCTTTGATCTTGTATCCCTCACGGAAGAAAGGCATCTCGGTCTCCAGCTTCTCAAATCCAATCCGATCACGGAAGGTGGCCTTCGCGTCGAATGCGGAGGGCATCAGAGAGACAGGTAGCCCACGGGAGCCTTTCAGCCAGGACAGGTCAAGGCCGGCCTTCTTGCGGGCAGGGAACAAGGTCGCGCCCAGATAAGGAATCTGATTGGAGGCAACCTCAATCCAGTTGGCCGCAATCGCAGCAGGAGTAAAAACTTCTCTCAAATCCATTATGTATCCCTCCTTACTCGTTCACGCCAATGTTGTCACGCAGAATGATACCGGGCACAGCAAAAGTATCATCCAGCGTAATGCTCGCATGGGACTCGACTTTCTTTTTGTCCACAACTCCCTGTACCAGCAGAGCGCCATTGGGATTCTCGGTCGGGTCTACATCATACAGTAGCATACCCACAGCGGTAGCATAAGAGGTAGTAGCCACCTTCTTCCCAGCAGTAGTCATGGGCATACCAGCAGGGACGGCAGCGGTTTCCGTGACACAAATGGGGATCGTCACAAAATCGTCAGCGGCCAGAATCTCAATGGTTCCGCCAACAGAAGTCTTGGTAAACTTCATCTGTTTCTCTCCTTTTCAATCAAAGGTAGTGTTTCAAACCTTCGTTTGCGTTTTTGAGGGCGTCGGCCCGCTGTTTGCCCAGATTCTTGGCAAACTCCACGGCCTCGTCCTTCTCTTCATTCCCACCACCAGCACCGCCAGGTTTGGGGTCCTGCTTTACCAGATCAGCCCGCAGTTTTTTCTCATAGGCGGCGTTGGCTTTCTGCTGGTTCTCAAAGACTTTCTTCATGTCGCTTTCGGCCAGCGCTTTAGCCGTATCCTCCGCCAACTTTTCATCGAAACCCGGCATGGCAAGGTAACTAGCCTTATAGGTGGAGATTGTCTTTTCAGTCTCCAGCTCTTTCAGTTTAGCTTCCATCTCCGCCCACTTCGCCTCGCGCTCGGCGGCGGCGGCTTCGTCCTCGGACAGCTTGCCTTTAAGCGTTTTCTTGGCCTCGGCCAATTCAGAACTCACTTTGTCAAACTGCGACTTCTGAATGTACCCGGACAGGTCAACCTTCTCTGGTACTTCCACTTTCAGCAGGGCTTCCACCTTCTGCTCGGCGGTCATGCTGTCAAATCCCTCGATACCTTCAGTGCTAATGGTCGGCATAATCAATTCTCCTTTGCGTTTTTGTTAAGTAGTGCGTCTCTGCACCCATGTTGTGCGCTTTTTTATCCTCACATCTCCGTGAGCTTGCGCTTTAACGTCATCTCCGACGATATTCAAGCGGATGGGCCGCTTAAATTACTTTACCAGTAAGCCAATTCTCCTAATTGCTTCATCGGGTGTATGACCATCCCATTCAGGCGCAAATTCCAACTCTTTTACATGGAACAAATCCCAATAAGGAACAACATCATAGTGATAAGTTGCCTGACCGTCCGGCGTATCAATTCCGACGATAAACATCCCTTTATACATGGTTCCGTCGTGGTGTTTTCTTGCTTTCCATGCAATATTTGGCCGAGAATTGCAAATTACACTGAATAAGATGGCTCGATGATGATATAACTCATTGAATGTATGAAACCCGTCAGAAACTTCTCCTTGCACAAACGGAACAGAACGCAAAATTTCTTTACCGCAGTCAGGGCAACGCCAAACGCTTCGCTTCCCTCCAGCAAGATTTATTTCATCTCCTGTAATGTTTCTTACAAACTCAAGTGGCTTATCTAAATGCTTACAGAACATAAATTCTCCTTATCTCACAGGCTCAAAAACACATCTGCATCTCCTGTGCTTAGGCGGTATCGCGTTGATGGAATAAATCTTCCCATTTCTCTCCCGGCAAGTTTCGCACACTTTTTCATCCCCGGCAGTCACCCAGCGAACCCTTTTCACACCGGCATCACGGTAGGCTTTCAGCGTGGATTCATCTGTCACAATATCTCCATAGGTGGCGGTCAGGTCAGCCCAATAATGAAGCCCTCTCCGAAACTCCGTCACCTTCGCTGTGCTGGAATTGATACCCTCAATGGTGTAGTGCATCTTGCGGTCAGCATCGTTGTCGTAGATGACCTTTGTCACAGCGTTATACCCCGCCAGCAATGCCAGTAACCACGCTAAATCAGGTGGTTCCTTTCCGTGCGGCTCGGCCTCCTGATACCGCTCCTGCGCCAGTTCAAGAAAGACATCTTGGTTGTCCTTACGTAGCTGGTCATATAGCGTCCGGGTGACTTCCAGCACATTGAGTTCATCAAATTTCGCCAGCGCCGCTTCGTCTTTGGCGTCCTCAAACCGCTTGACCGCCCTCCTATTCAAAAGGTCGATGGCTTTATCGGTGAGGTCATAAGGGTTTTTGTTTTCCAAACAGTTCATCCCCTATGCGGTTGTATTCATCGAGAATTGCATCAAAAGCGGCATCCCATTCCGGGCCATGTTTAGCGTCATATCCAACGGCTACATGTGCAAGTTCGTGTGCAAAAATTTCTGTTGCGTTTTCAATGTCCACATTCGGGTCTACTAAAATTTGAATTTCTCCATCATCGCAGAAATTTGTGAGACCATACGCCTTGTCTCCATCGTCTGCTTTCAAGTCAGGCTCAAAGTAGCACTCGCACTCTTTTCCAGGATAAAGGCTCTGAAATGCTTGATATACCATGCTGAACGGGTCATTCCGAAACGGAGACATCATTGTTTCTTTCCTCCGCAGTTATATTTGTGTCCCTGTTGGTATTCAGTTCATCTCTCAAACTCCGCTCCATCTTGCGTTTCTGTTCCTCGTACCAATCCATACTCACACGGTATGCAGATTCGGGGTCGCTGAATAGCCCACTGTACTGGAACGCCAACTTCGGATGAATTTTGCTATTGTTCAGCATCTCCGCCAGAACTTGCGCCTTGGACTGGATATTGGACAGGTTCTTGCGGGTGAACTCCGGCTTGATGTCTGCCAACTGCAAATCCAAATCGCCAGTCTCACGGCAGATATACAGCACCAGCCGCAGGAACTCCCGTTCCGACCGCTCCCATGTCTTTTCCGTGTCCTTGGCCCGGCTCTCAGCGGCAGACCATCCATCTCGGTAAATGACCGCCTGCCCAGTGTCGCTGGTAGAGGAACCTCCGTTCCGGTTCGGCATCCCGCAGATGGTCAGGTATGCGTCCTCCAAATCGTCCACAATGGTCTGCGTGTTGGTCTGGTTCAGTTCAGAGGCGATGCGGTATACTTTGGCCTCCATACCAGCCTGAACGCTTTTGATAGTAATTGCCATCCCGCCCTTTGCCAGTTCCTTATATTGACCGTCCTCTAACTCACAGTTTTGGAACACATCAAAGGCGTTGACGAAATCCTGAATACTGTCAAGCCGGTTGGATTCAATCATGTTGATTGCGTTCAGGATTGGGATGACCGGCTCAAACGCACCCATGCGGGCGTCATTGTTCACATACTCCACAATAGGGATGTAGGGGATGGTACGGCCCTCCTGCTTAGTGATCTGACCGTTCTGCACCTCGAAATACCATTCTGGGGTGTACACGCAGAAGTAGGGCTGTCCCTCATCATCTACCTGTTCCAGCACACCAGCGACCTTTTTCTGCCCTACTCCGCTATGGTAGATGCAAAACGCCGCTCTTGGGTCAAGGGTATATATGGATGCCGGGGACCCGTCTTCTTCTCCGACTTCGTCAGTGAGGACCATGCGGACCGCAACACCGCAGATGTGCATCCAGTCTGCCAGCTCTTTGTCGAGAGTGTCTTTGCTCTCGGCTCGCATATATTCATTCAATGTATTCACATTAGAAGAAATATCATCTTCTCCGCCGTTGGACACATAACGGATTGGGCCATCCAGAAGGTAAGCAGACTTGAATACCACGATTTCGTTCGCCCGGTTAATCATCACCTTGTTGTTGATCTCCGGGCGGACGATTTTATCTTTCAGCCGGATGTCCTGTTTGCCTCTGTAATAGTCATACAAATAGGACATTTCCGCACTGTTGATGCGATGCACGGCCAGTGCCTTGCCCAGCACCTCCACCACATTTTCCGGGGTAACTTTCTTTTTGGCGGTGTAAATTTTTCTACGCCCAGTCAGCCCATTGACCGGCCACTCGGATATAGCTCGAACAGTATTGTTTTCAGTCACTCTGTCACCTCCAGACAAACAAAAAAGTGCCAAGAACAGACCCATATAAGGTCTACTCTCGGCACTCGGCACGCTTCGTCCAGGCATTGCCCGGAGGCACTTGGCACTAAACTATATATTCTCAGGCGCTTTTATCGCCTTTTAACTCAATCTTGATGTTTTTCTTGCAAGCCTTACAGTATGGATAAACTATACCAGTTGTTTTGCTATCCACCTGCATCAAAAGCCGCCCTTTTCCATGATTGATGCCAGCAGCGGCACAGACCGGACAATAAATGTCAATCTTCATTCAGTTGGGCGACTCCTTTCTAATTCTGGTGGACCATCTTGGAATCGAACCAAGACCAAGCCCTTATGAGGGGCCCGCCCGACCATCGGGCCAATGGTCCAGATATACCCCTTTCGGGGTATGCTGCGGGGTTGGTCAGGCTTGCCGTGGGCCTGTATGTAATCCGCTGTGCGGTATCACATCACAATCATCAAGGCTGTATTACAATCAGCAACCTATTTCCGTTTCTGCTACTGACGCTTAGACACCGCTGGTCGGTCTACGTTGCCACACCTTTCCATCCTCACCTCACATACTCCATCCATAGGAACAGCCTTGATAATCACGGTACATCTCAACCCCTCCGCTGGTGTCGTCAGTCGGAACCGTTCATCTTTATAGGGCCGGGGTCAGCCAAAAATAATTTTTTCACCTTGCCGCTTTCGCACAGCGCACAAGGAAGGCCCGTCTGCTTTTAGCCTGTGGTGCCATACATCTGGTGCCACCGCCCGCCTCAAGCGGCGAGGAGCGGCATATGGCGGACAGTAGGTTATCCAGCCGCCCATTGGCATTTAATTTAATCGCGCAGTGCCTCTTTTGCTTTCCCTCTGCGTTTGGAGCCGAGAGACGGCATTGAGCCGCCACACGTCCGCGACGTAATGGGCCGCCGCTTCCGCTTCTGCTACTGCACTCGGTATATGTGCGCTTCCCGCTTAGATTGTCACGCCCTAGCCTTGGTGGCGACATCATGATTAGCCACTCGCAGGGTAGTTTTCAGCGGGATAGCGCTGGTAGCTATCGCCCTACACAAGCGTCCGGCTTCCACGGATGGGAGCGACCCAATATAGCAGGCGGACTGAGTTGCACAGCCTGGAGATCACCCTGCTTCTGGCTCCTGCATATCGGCGGATTCCGTCTCTACACGCTCCGCCGGGCGCAGCCGCTTTCTATGTGTCGGCACACCGGGGCAGGTCATAGCTGCCACCGCTTTTTTAGCTCCGCCCCCATGACAGGCGGCTCGCGTCTTACTCTTCCCAGCGCCTAGACGCTCCGGCAGTCTGGTGTAGTGTCTTTCCACCGTCAGCTCCGTGGCCTTTGGAGCGGTTTAATAAGTTGGCTACCGCAAAAAGTGCGGGTCACCAAGCCCTCGGCCGGAATCGAACCGGCGTCCACTATGCCAAATCAGGGTATCGCTCTCACCATTGAGCTACAAGGGCATATTGCACACAGTAGGGGCAGCGGCTGCACCGCCGCCACCCCGCCCGTGTGAAGGAGGCTGGAAAAGAAACCTGGCGGATATGGGCAAATATCTATCCTCCTTTATTATACCACAATATATACGATTTAATCAAGGCATTATACACAATATTTTGTGTTTTAAAATGGACGGCGGAACACCTCTACTTTGTTCCCTTCGAGTTGCTGAACATACTCAGCAAACATTGCCCAAGCATCAGGAACATCATCATGCTTATTTTTACCTGCCATCGTATACCCGCAAAGGAAGTTGAGCATCCTTCGATATTCCTTGTCCTTCTTTATGACAGAGTTGTCTTTGAACAGCACATGGTCTTTCACCCACGGCGAGTTCACTATGATTTTTGTTTCCTTTTGCTGTGTCGTATATTTTGTGGTGATTTTCGCTATACCGCCAGCTTCTTTAACTTCTTTCTGAACTTTTTCTGCTACTTTCCCACCAGCGCTGTTGCTTTCAAACTGGCCCATTTGAGCCTTATGCTGAAGGAGCTTTGACACCAGCCGCGCCTCTACAACCTCTGGATTGCTGTTGTCGCATACTACGTCTTCACAATAGAAGTCATTCCCGTACTGGTAACAAATTGGCATGACGCAATAATCAGTGCCCTTGTCCTTCGTATCGCACACAAACAGGATTGCATCTGGTTTCCCGTCAGGAAGCTCAAAATACCTGCGCAGCTCATCTTCATTGTATAGCTGTCCTTCACGCTCAATGGGCTGAGTCATGTATAGTGCCCTCCAGGAAGCATCGTCCATAACATCTCTCTGATTGTGATAGAATGCCGTGGTAAACCCAAGTCCATACGGATAATCAAAATTACTCTCATCATTTTCATCCAGAGCAGGTAGGTGGATAAACTCTGCCATTGGGTCTTCTGCATGGGCTAGTTCAAGTCGGTCAATGGGGTCATGTAACGTCCAAGGTGTTTGGACAAGAAGCTGGACACAATCTCCGATCATACGCTGCATGAGGTCTGTATAATACTGCTGCCAGAGCTTGTCCATGCGCTCTTTACTCATTGCGGACTCAATATCAGGTACAAGGTCATCTGCTACCAGAAGATTCGAAGCGCGTACTTTGCCCGCGTTACCAGATCCAATGGACGAAAACTCAAAGGTCTCAAACCGCTTTCGTTTCCCAAGATCAATTCGCATATCTTGGGCATTTGTTTTGCAAACTTGAACAGATAGGAAAATATCTTTCCACAAATACTCCCCTTTGGGGTCTAACATCCGCCCAACTTCTTCATAAGCCCCACGTAGGAATGAGTTTGAGTGCGAACCCATCAGAATGCTTAAATCTGGATTCTTTAACCCCTCCATCACCATGAACATCAATTCAATGGTGGTCTTCCCGACGCCCGGGGGAGCCATAACACCCAAAATGCGTATCTTCCGTTCAGATAGCCGCTGCATAGCTTGAACAACCGGAAGTAACTGCTTTCTGCGTGGCATATAAAACTTCTTTTTCGGCTCTCTATCCCACTCAGCATATCTTATCGCCGCATCAAAATCATACGGCGCATCAAACAGCAGACTCCGCTTGTTCAGCTCGAACATACGGAGGCTTTTTTGTTCTGCGGCGAATCTTGCGGACAGCCGACGTACTTCCTTGTTTCGCTCATGGGCCAAGGTAAAATCTTCTGGTTCTAGCAGCCGCAACGTATCAAAGGCATCAGATAACGCAGACGGGTCGGAGAGGTCACGCTTGAACGCCCTCTTCACCAGCTCCCGAATTTCCATAAAAATAAAGTGCCTCCTATCCTTTCAGATAAAAGGCACTTGGCACTGTTCGCTCCATCTGGAGAGGCACTTGGCACTACAATTATTCAATCTTCCGCCGGTTCCGGGTACGGAATCCAATGAGTTACTTCATAATCCTTTCCAAGCCCTTCCCAGTAATCTCCAACAGCATCCGCAAGCTGTTCCCATTCTTTGTACTCTGGATTGTATCAGACATCAACCCAGGTCTGCTTTCCTCCATCATTGACTCTTACCGTCACCATTACCGGCTCCATATCTGGCGGCATCCTATCACAGCATTTGATCCAGTCCATATTTCTCTAATAGCTCCCTCTTCTTTGAATCATAAGCGGCCTTCGCGCTTTCAATAGACATAAAACCCGTCTTTACCCAGCGCTCTCCGGAAACCTGTACGGCTGCCCGGTATGTTTTCCCGTTTTTCTCCGGCATAACACCACGCACACCAGTTTTGCTTCTTAGCATCGCTTTGTCTGTCTTCGCTGCCGCAATATCTGCGCGCTTTATGCCACCCGTTTTTGCAAACTTGGCCTTAACGGCAAGTTCAGAGTATTTTTTCATATTCTCGCTTTTGTATTGCTGGCAGCCACATCCCTTTGGTTTGCTTCTTATCGTCTGTGCGGGGAACTCCTTTTCGAAACCGCACATGGAACACTTGCACAGATACAGCGCGTTCCCGTGTTTGTCAATTCCGGTTCGCTTCAATACAGTCAGCGCACCATAGGTTTTCCCGGTAAGATCTTCCGTTTTCTCACGCTTATTGCATCCACAATCTTTCTTTGGCGATTTTTTATCGGTTAACCGTTGCCCCTCAACGACGCACTCATTTCCGCACTTGCGGCACATGCACCGCCAAAGCATGGCGCCTTTGGGCGAGCGCCCAGCGGGTTCTATTACTATCAGTTCCCCGAACCTTTGACCGGCGAGGTCTTTTATCTTTCCCATCAGAAACACACTCTTTTTGTTTTGCGCGGAATTTTTCTTGCCTACATGTCGTCCTGTACTTTCAAGATGTATTCTCTTACAGAGCGAAGGGCCTCACCTTCTGGCCCAGCCTTAAACGACCCGCAAGCCTCAATTTTCTTGTCAATAAAACCCAAAATCTGATCCAATATCTTACACTCTTTACACATAGTCAATACCCCCTTGTTTTATCTGGAGGCGTGTGCTATATTATCCTTGTCAACACGCCTCTGATGTGTTCTCATTCAGATCGCCGCTTCCTTTTGACCGAGGGCGGCGGTCTTTTTTTCTGCTCAAATTATACCATTGGCTTTTACTAATGCCCATCTGCTTACAGGCGGCCTCCACTGTGATGGAGCCGTCTTTTTTTATTTTTTAGGATATTGTCGTTTTTGGCCTACCAGCGGTAACTTTCGGCGTGGTTAATGCCTCGTATGGTGTCATGCCCATTTTCTTAATGCGGTAAGATACAAAAGAAAAGCTCAATCCGTATTGCTCGCACCAATCAATGGCCGACTTCGTTTCTCCATTAATCTCCCATTCCAGTTTCCGTTTCCTGCTCCGCTTTTCGGTTGGTCTTGCGGTAAATGTATATTTCGGATGTTGATTGTTTGCTTGCGCCTTTGCATCAGCCCACCTACAATTATCTGGTGAGTACCCTTTGTCGTTATCAATTCGGTCTATTGATAAATTATCGGCATACCCATGCGACAGAGCCCAATCCCTAAACGCAAACACATCCTCTCTCCATTCATCACAAATGTCTATTCCTCGCCCACCGTATGTTTTCCACGCATGGTTTTTGTGGTTATAACACCGCTCTTTCATTCCGCTCCAAATTCTGTATATCCTATCTTTTGATAATCCATGTGTACTAATAAGGGACTTATGATGAATACAATCTGCTTTTCCACAACTCTTTATTTTCCCATTTTCAAAAAGCACCGGATTTACTTCAACTGATCTACCGCAATCACATCTGCACACAAACATCTTTTTGCGTTTTCCAACAACGGTTAGATGGTATTTTCGAACACCTCTCCATTTTTCTATATCAAACTTTCCTCGGTTTGTTTGGCAAATACAAACCATAGGATTTTCTCTCAACAAAAACTTTGGAGCGTGGTAATTCTCTGCACCACAAAAGGTACATCTCGTTTTCCAGCCGAATCCCGTTTTATATCCAATTATCTCCCAGCATCCAATTTTCTGCCCAATCCACTTTGGGTTGCTTGGCAAATTTTCTCTTTTAATCCTTGCGGTTTCCTTTTCCGCTGCTATTCTTTTTCTTGTTTCACACCCACAAATCCCTTGATTCTTCCCTTTCGCATAATCTTTCCCGTTATGCGTGACTTTCTTCCTTCCGCACTTCTGACAGGTTAGCTCCCACATCTGTTTATGTGTTTCCCAATCATACCAAACACGGGTAACTTCAAAATCGCCGTACACTTTCCCGATTCTGTCAGAATAAAACTGATCCTGCATTTCAAGAACCTGTTTCTTGTTTGCCTCGTTAAACATCCCCCTTTTTTACCCCCTTTTTGTTTCGGCTCTCCAGCGGAGGCAACCCGTGTTCCGCCCGATACTTCGCAACTGCCTTATAGTAGGTGTTTGGACGCAACCCCAACTTTTCCATCGCCCACTTGTTCGTCCTCCCATCAGACAGAACTTCTTTGTAGGCTGCATCGAAAGCCACCTCATCTATTTCAATCGGCTTTCTTCCTTTATATGCGCCTCTGTCCTTAGCAAGAGCAATCCCTTGGGCCTGCCGCTCATGCGTGTTGATTCTTTCCTTCTCAGCCACATACGAAAGAACTTTCAATACAATATCAGCAATCAGCGTTCCTGTGAGATCGTTCGTTTTCCTGGTATCCAAAATGGGCATATCCAGCACAACAATATCTGCTCCGATCTCCTTCGTGATATGTTCCCACTGTTTTCCAGTCTCAGTGTAATTTCTTCCGAGCCGGTCAAGGCTGCACACAAAAACCGTATCACCCTTTCGGATTACAGTCATCATCGCGTTCCATTTGTCCCGGTTGTAGTCCCGCCCGCTCTCTTTATCAATGAAGATGTACCGCTCCGGCACTCCGGCCTCTTTCAGCATTTTAGTCTGCCGCTCCTCATTTTGGTCTTTCGAGGACACCCGCGCATATCCAACACAAATGCTCTCAGCCATCCCATCTCGCCTCCTTTTGTTTGCAAATTCATTATAACAAATAATTTTGTTGTTTGTCAACATGTTTTTTGCTTTTTTTAATTTTTCTGTGGTAGGGGGGGCTCAGGTGGTGGGTGGCCGCCCTGTCCTATCCCCCGGGGGTGCCCGGCGGCCCGTTATCCTTGTAATACCTTGATTATCTGGGGTATACCCATACCAAACAGCCCACATATATATAATAATAATTTGGCACAAATCGCAACTACTCAAAAAATAAATAAAAATATTTGTAAATTCTGTTGACTACATCAAGCAAATATGTTATCATATAATCACAGCAAGGGAAACCGCGCTGAATCTACCGGGCAGGAGGTAACGGAAATGGAGATTGATAGCATGACCCAGACCGAGTTAGCATCCTATCTTGAAACCCTGGCGAAGCTGGTAGAGGCCACGGCTAAGGACGCGCAGGACGCGGCCCGCATTATCCGAGAGGCCATCCCCAAGCAGTAAAAAAGATAGCCGCCCAGCCCTGAACAAGCAAGCGACTATCTAAGACCCAGCGGAGGCGGTTAGAGCCTGCCATCTGGCCGCCTCCACTATAACACAACTGGCAGGGAAAAGCAAGGCCACAGGCCGGGAGGCTTAACCATGAAAATAATCGTAGATATTGCAGGCCAATTTACCATTGCAGACCAGACTCCGGAATATTTGGCCGTTGGATTTATCGGCTCCGCATGTGCTGACCGACTGACCCCGGCACAACTTAACCATGTGCGCGGATTTTACGGCATGACAGGCAAGCGAACGGAAGTCTGGCCGTCCTACCCTGTAAAACTCAATCGCAACCACTACAACGACTTTTTGATTATCTACCGGTCTTGACCCGCCCGCCGGAGAATGGAGGTGACCCTCGCATAATTATCCTGTTTATTGTCCTCCTTCCATTTATGGTGATCTGGGAGACGGCGAAAAAATCTTGACTGCCCCGATCGGGCGCGATACAATCAACACAATGGAGGCCCCGCGCAGGGGAGAAGGGAGAGCAAACCATGAAAAAGCTGACTGCTAAAGAGGTATTCACTCGCGAAGCCTATGAGGGGCTGACAGCAGAAGAACGCCGGTCGGCGCTAAAAGTTGAACAAGCAAAAGAGTATAGCGGCTGGAGAGCCTACCCTGACACTTGTGCCGAGCTGGTGGACTTTATCCCGGATGATTGGTGGAGCAAGTACCCTGCCCAGCATATCGGAGAGGTTATGTCTCTGCTCAAATCCGCTATTGACCTGGGAGTTGACAAAGGCCGCCGCGAAGTGTAATATAAAAGCGTCGGGAGGCTGAGGCGCAGCTTTCTGGTGGGCCTCGACCCTGGCCCCACGGATTGAAATATAGATATGTATATTAATACGGCAAGAAGAGAGAGCTTACTAAGTAGGCTCTCTTTTCTTTTCCGATGGAGGCATCCGCCGCGCCGGATGTTAACTTAGATACCACCCGCCCCGCTATGGGGCGGTTTTTTTGCCCTCCAGTCCCTCCAGCGTGTCCGCCCATATCCCTACACTCCCCAGCAACTTCCCGCTGCTTGCGTGGCCTCCTATGGTCTCCAGGCGGCATTTTTGCGCTTGTGTCCAGCAGGGTGGAACAGACCTCAAAAAAACAAAACCTCCGTAAAGACCATTTGCAGGCTCTTAGAGCTGTTTTATTGTCTTGGAGTGTCCCTATATTCCAATACCATAAAACTCCGTATATCGGCCCACAGAACGCCAAACAGAGCACAAAGCAACCCCGGCCCGCTCCGTCAGGAGCAAGCCGGGGCCTTATCATTTGTTCTGGGCCAAGGAGAGGACGGCACAATGCTCTTTATCGGCGTCCCACCAGGCGCAGCGGGGGCCGTCACAACGCCCGCCGATATACTCCACGCGGGGCATCTTGCCGTCGGCCTGGGACTTAATCACGCTAGTTTTCAGCGTTGCGGCCAAATCGGGCACGGGGTCTAGGCTCCAAAGTGCCAGCCCTGGAGATTGTGCAGCCTTTAGTGGGCACAACTTCCCGCGCGTGAGGCTGTCATAGTCGTTGGCCGCTGTGTCCTTTTGGCATCGTCTCATAAAGTCGATCACAACCGGACAATCTTCTTTCCCACACATAACGCCGGATGGATGGCAGCAAGAATAAAGGTTTTCTCCATTGTCTACCAATCCAGTAATATCTACCAGATAGTCGCAAGAGAAATTCTGTTTCACAGTCGCTACTCCTCCACCACAACAGACCCGGCAATCCGTTCCTCAAGCTGCTTTTGGTCGGGAGAGTCGCCGAGAGGTGTTCCAGGCGTGAGAGTGATTTCTTGGCGGTCTGCGTAATCAAAGTTGTTCTTCCCCAAAAAGATTGCAGAAACCGGGTTTACCTTACCATTCAGGATGTAATACTCCCATAAAACCTCAAGTTTTCTGTACTCTTTTTTTATCAAGTCCCTTGTCGCAGAGCTGCATTCAAGGTTTCTCCCGACAACATCATGAGTAATTTCCCATAGTCGCCGCCTATCAAGTCCAAGCACATCAGCCATACCAGATACCTGTGGCTTTGTGTCAAAGTCGATGCAGAGTTGCCAGAACTCGTCAATTCTCTGCTTTACAGCATTCTCGTCAGAGAGGTCAACTCTATCAAATTTGTTGAGGGCTTGGATAAACATAGTCGCTTTGCTGTTATCTCCCGGCTCCGCAAGTTCATACCCGAACTGCTGTAGGTCTGGACGGTTTCTTTTCCGTTTTACGACCTGCTCCATAGTCACATCATTCTTGTTCAGAGTTGTCACCTTCTTTCGCAAACCCAAACCTCTCTCTTGCCCTCTTTGCCATGTTTTCCCGCTGTTCGTCCGATAGTTCCTTCGGAGCGCGGACTTTAATCCACTTCTTTGGGAAAGTATATTCCCTCACACCTCCACCTGTTCGAACTACAGTAATTTCTTTGTGTTTTCCGGCAAGTACATCTAATCGGCGAATCAGGGCACGATCCATCGTATAGCAGGATGCAAGAGGCTCTTCCTGATTGTAGTTGTAGATAGTTTCCATTTCGTATTTTGTTAAGTCCAATGTTCGTTCCTCCATTCGAGAAAGGACATCTTCTTGAAAATCATAGTCGCCATGATGTATCTGATAGTCCCTGAGTTGGTCAGGAAGTAGAGTTTTGATAGGATTGGGGAAATGTCTTCAAAGTAAGGCTCCCAAGCGGGATTGCTATATTTCATTTCCCAAACACCGCCTTCATATAGTCGCTGGTCAGGTAAAGAGCCTCTTTCTGGGAGAACCCCTGTTTTATCAGATTGTCATAGAATACTTTGAGCATTTCGGACATGGATCCTACTGCATTAAGTAGACTTGAAATATCTTATTTCATTTTTATTTATAATCCCCCTTTATATCATAATGTAAAATAATCGTTCTGTCAAGCCTCAAATGCTTTCTTTGCTAATTCCTTAATTTCTCCCGCCGTATACTTTCTTGCTCCCCTGTCCGTTTCAAATCCCTCCTTCGGCGGGTCTGGGAGGGGCATCCAGTGGGTGACACCGCCCGGCTCTCTTTCTCCGTGTGGTGTAATGACACGCCACTTCTTTCCCATGTCACTATGCCAGCCCATCATGGTCTGCCAGCGTTCATGCCAAAACGCCACCACAAGGACATCCGCTTGACTTTCCGGCAGCCTGTCCTTGACGCTGATCCACTCACTCACACTGTCCGCCCTCCCCGTCGTGGATGGAGCCGCAGTGTATGAGGTTGGGCCAATTCTCTGGCTTCGCTTCGTCCTCCAGCGTCCAGTCGTTGCACAACCCGTCCTCGTCTGCCAATACATAGCGTCCTTCATCTTCCCAATAGGTCACGACGCCGAGGATGCAAACACACTCGTTGCCTTCCTCGTCCTCGCCCCATTCGCCCAGCATATCGCCAGTAAAAATCTTGTGTACTTCGGAGGACGGCCACGCTTCTCGCTGTATGTCGATGTTGGTGTACTGGCAGACCGTGGCGGGGTCAACTTCAAAGAATCCGCCTAGCATGATCCTCCCTTTTGTGGGCGGGTCTGCCCTGGCCGATACCAACCGCGGTAGAATGTACGCTCCAGGCATAAAGTCGGCATCTTCCGGGACAGCCACAATGTTTCCCTCCACCCACTCTCCATTATCCAGCCGCTTGGCTTTGAAAAGGATTTCTCTGGTCATTGGGCACCTCCGATGATCTCGTCCAATGTGGCCCGCCTTATGCTCCTCAGCGTAGGAAACGTTTCATCAAGGTTATCAAGACTGCCCTTATAGTTGTCTTCGTCATCATACATGTAAAATGTCTGTCCCACTATATCAACGTATGCCAATGTTTTAACAACTGGATATAGCACTTTGATAGCCTTCGCCCTCTCCACCTCCTGCTCCGTCCAGCGGTGCTTTCGGATGATGCGGTCGGGGTGGTTAATAATTACAGCCAAATCATCCTCATTGTAGCAAGGGCTCCAGAGATCTCCCGTCTTATAATATCGCTTCCCGTCTGCTCCAATTTTGAAGGTGCCTCTATTTACCTGATTTGCGCCGAAATCGTATGTAAATTCTTCGTCTACCTCAACACCCAGCACCTGCGCAATTCTTGGTTTATTCACTTGTTGTCCTCCTCCTTGATTTTCAGGTACTTTTCGATGGCTTTTCCCAAAGTTAATGTATCATCCTCCACCACCTCGAACCCCATCAGGCGGGCGGCTTCGTGTGGGCGGGACCTTCTAAACCCAATGCAATTTTCTTGGGTTTGGTTCATCGGACATTCACAGCAATTTCTACCCCTACAAAATTGCCCGTGTGCTTGCTCGTCTGTCACCACTTCCCCCGTCTCAGGGTTCCGAAACTTCATTGGCGGCCTCCTCCGCTGGCTGCTGGAGCCACTCCAATGTCAAAAACATGGGTTCTGTCCTCATAATTTTGCACATATAGGCGTTTGCCACAGATTTCTTCATAAAATCCAGAAGCTCCTCGTCGCTCATGGCCCGGATACGGTCCGCGTTGGTGATGACCTTTGATTTTTGAGGGCCTGTACAATCGTCAAGCTCCATATAGTCTGGGTTACAGTGTACGCAAACGCTTTTGCCGCAATCTACGCAAAATACGCCATTATGGAATCCAGCCTCCCAGGCCCATTCATTGATATTGCCATTTTCATCTCTTTCCCAATTGTGCTTCATGCGTCCTCCTCTCCCTCCGGCGGCCCATCAAAGGCCGTCCAGTATTTGTCGTACAGATCCATCGCAAACGGCTTGATGTGCTTGCAGTACAGGTACCCGTCCTTTACCCCCTCTGCAATCTCTAAACCGCCCCATTGGAGCTGGGCTATCCCTGCTCCCTCAATGTAGATTGCGGTCTCCTGGGTGATGGATTCCAGTTCCTGGCGGGTGTACTGGTGTCTCATGGCGATACCTCCGGCGGGCGGCGGTAGGCTTTGAACCTATACCCCCACTCTTCGCACAAGGTTTCCCAATTCATCAGTTCCTCAGATCCGAAGAACAGCACCCCGAAAGGCGTTACTTTCGCCCAGTCATTCAGCGGGGTAAACCAAATATACCGTTCTTTCTTGGCATCCTCCAGCGTCAGCGCCTCGTTCGGCGGGGTGAGGGTGGGCATCTCGTCAATATCGTCCATCACCATATCAATCAGGGCTGTTTGGTCGCTATCGTGATATTTGGTGTAATGCTCATAATAATCATGGTCTATGGCCTGTTTCAGTCGGTCTGCATCAATCGCCCTTGCCATCTTTCAGCGCCTCCAATTCCTTCAATCTGATGTCCACGGCCTCGTCCGTCATGGGAGCCATGCAAAATGGGCAAAAGTTATATATCGGAGTTCCCATACACTCGTCTACATGTGTTTTCTCGCCACAGGATGAGCAGATATACACGTCCCCTGTGCTCCATATCCATTCAGCTTTCTCCACTCTCTCCCGGCTGACGGGGCGGAGGGCGGAGAGGGCCATATCAATAGCATCCCAATAAGACAGCCCATCTTCCCGGTCATCCCATTCCGGAGTCCTCCGCTGTATAGTTTTCAGGCACTTAATCGCTTCTTCCCGCGTCATGGCTGGGCCTCCTCGTCCATGTACTTTTTCCGATATGCGCACTCCCGGCACCTCAGCGCCTTCTCTCGCTTTACCATATCCCAGTGGAGCACGTCGGCTTTGTAAACCTCAAAATCTTGCTTGTTTTGCAAATACTCCATTGTGTTCTTTGCGCAGGCAGAAATCTTTGACCACATGACTTGGATATAGTACACAATCATGACCACCACGGTAAATGCCCCGGCAATAATGACTACCAGCGATGCAATCCCCATAGCGTACAAAATCAGCGTGTTCATTCCATCCCCTCCAGCATCTCCTCCGCGCTCAGAATCGGCGCGCGGGTGTTCCATATCTGCCGTGCTTCTTCCAAGTCGTAGCCCGCCGCCATAAACCCACACAGGCATTCAATCATTACGCATGCCATTACAGCCCTGTGCTTTGTGTCTTCACCCCTGCAACCCGGGCATGGCAGTAGCACCCCCGCATCCGTCAGCCGCTTGGCCGCCTCTTTATTCCCAAGCAGGGCTAATTTGATATCATCCATGTATAATTCCCCTCTCTATGTCCGCTATGGCCTGGAAGATCGGGTAAAACTGTTGGGGGACTACGGCGTTTCCGTAACACTGCATCCACTGTTTGTACTGTGGATATCCCCCCATCCAATCGGGAATCCCATCATCCATTCCGCAAACTGGGGGGTGATGTACTGCCCAATACGTTCCGGGAAGATAATTCCAAGGCTGGCACTCAGCGTTTGTCCGTGTTTTCCGCTGTGCTCCTGTGGTGTCTGCCTGCGGATCGGCTTGAAGTCCTGACTTGCCCTTGGAGATGCCAAGAATACAAACCCTGTATCTTTCATGGTGCGCTCCGACAGCACAAGCCGGAATACTGAACGTCCAGACTTCGTATCCTTCTTTTTCCAAATCGGTGCAAATGGACTCATGTATTGTAGATAAGATGCCATTAACATTTTCGCCAACAACATATCTCGGCCGCAATTCGTCAATAACTCGCAGGAACTCTGGCCATAAGTGCCGTTCATCATTTTCTGCAAGCCGTTTCCCGATAACGCTGTGTGGCTGGCAGGGGAATCCGCCCGAAATAACGTCAACTGTTCGTAGTCCTGTCTTTTCATAAAAACTTTCTCCCGTCAATGTACGAATATCCCGCCAGCGCGGCACGTCCGGCCAGTGTTTTTCCAGAACCTTTGTCGGGTAGTCCGCCCACTCGCACTGTCCGACGGTGGTAAATCCGGCCCACTCGGCGGCAAGGTCAAGTCCCCCGATGCCGGAGAAGAGGGAGAGATGCGCCAGTTTCGTCGCCTCGTGATCACCCAGCAGGGCGCGCGTCTTATCGTCCATCGTTCGGCACCTCCTTGATTGCTTTCCATCGCTCTTTACGGCTACACGTCCCGACGACTGCATCACAAATGCTCTTGGACGCACAGCGCTCACATGGTCCCGCCCTAAAAAACTGTTTCATATACTCTGTGGTGGTTGATATGGAGTATCCGGTGGCCTGGGCTATCGTCTCCGGCCCATACCCGTCCAGCGCCATGCGCTCCAGCAAATCACGGGACGGTTTTGGCCTTTTCGCCCTGGTATGTAGGAGGCAGCCAACTCTTTTCGGGTTGCAGTCCGGCAGCGGGCACCGCCCACAGAGTTCGGCCTCCTCTGTATCCCGCTCCGTAATCCTGCGCTCCGCAATCGGCTCCATCGCGTCCAGGCTGCGCCAGGGTGCCACCGCTCCGCTGATGCCGTAGGGGTCTCTGGTGATCATATCAGCACCCCATCTAACGCCTTGCTTAGTACATCCGCATTTTCCAAAGTACGATTCTTTCTATATTGACTTTGTGCGAACTCAACATACTTAATAATGTTTGACCAGTGCTGCCCTAGTTCCTTCCATTGTTTCATGGATTCATTTGCTATATTATATTGATACGTCATTTTCCCCTTATCAGAAATCGCCCGTTCTCTGGTTATAGATCCCGCTCTAATACTTGCATACATGCTGGACAAAAAACGGAACGCAAGCTGATCTGGAAGAGATAAACCGTCCGGCATGGGGGCCCCTTGCTCAGCTTCTCTTTCAAATGGAAATATCATAGCCTCTCCTTTGTAACACTAAGTAACCGTTTTGTAACACGTCTGGTGTTACGCTATAAACATTGCGCCGCAACGGATTGGAGGGACTGTAACACCTGTAACACCTATTTTTTAACTTTGAATTTTTAAAAAAAGTGCGCACGCAATTTTTTTATTTTATAGAAACATATCAAAAAGGGTGTTACAAGGTGTTACGGTGTTACAACTTCGAATTCCCAATTACGGCAATAGTTCCTCTACGTTTTCCTCAAAATCATTCAAATAATTGTCCATTTTGAGCCAAATACAACGTGAAACTCGCCCGTTAATCCGTTTTGTTCGGGTCATTTTCCCATCTTTACCCGGAAGAATTAGGTTGTTGTTTTTCGCCCATCCGAGAAAAGCAGAGGCATTGTAACCCTCGTCTTGAAGGATCTGGTCGAATTTGGAACGAATGATATAAGCGTAATCATCGTCCAGATCGCCCCACACTTCGCCCTGGTGGGCGTCCGCACCCGGCGAGAATCTGGATTGGTTGATGTTAATGAAGTCATATAGGTATTGCAGTGCGCGGGCGTTTTGGTTGACGGTCTCTTTTGATACCAGATATGGCCGGATATCGTCTGGCTGAAGGAGAACGCCATCTTGGAAGATCCACTCCTCTGATAGCCTGTCAGCGGCCAGTATAAGGGCCGCAGATGCCGTCTGCTTGTCCATAGTGTCACCGGTCTTAATGGCCTTTTGTAAGTCCTCCTGGAGCTTCTGGACGCGCTCTATCACGCCATCCTCCATCAGGTGATCTACAAACTCCCGCCCAGCGAAGCCGTAGTTGGCGTACAGGCTGGTGGCGGTCTTTTTCGGCTCATCAAAGAGTTTGGTATCGTGGCAGTCCACCTCGATTGTCCGGTTGACTGCCCCCTCTCCACTATTGGCGGAAATGATGGGAAATTCGCCTGTGGTGATGACGCAGTTCCTCCAGGTAGGTGTCTTTTGGAGGCCTCCCTGCTTCCGGCCACGGGCCCGTCCCACACCTTCTGATAACTGATAGATCATCCGGTCGAAGTCCTTCCGGTTGTCCTTGACCAGTTGGAGCTCGTCAATGATGAGGGGCAGGGAATTGCAGAACGCCGCTCCCAGTTCCTTCCCCACCTCCGTGGCGTTGAAGGTCTGGATGTAAACGCCGATCTCTGGATTGGCCCACACGCTGGCGGCCAGAACCAGGCTCAGGCTCTTTCCGGTTTCCGATCCGCCCCACAGGTGTACAAAAAATGGTAGGCAACGGCACGGTCCCACCAGAACAGAGGCGAAGGAAGCGGCTAGAACGATACGGGCGATCACGTTGCCGGGGGTTTTGCCTGACCGGACAGCTCTCGCGCAGTCCAGCCAGGCCTCCCGGCTCCCATGCTCCTGGATGCTCTCAAAACGAGTGCGGTAGGTTTCCTCTCCATCAAAGACCAGTTCTTCCTCATATGGCGAGAAGCCATATTCCTCAATCCAGCCCAGCCGCCCCACGCTGGATACCTCCGGGATCAGGTCATAATTGAGCTGCTCCACATCAGCCAGATATCGTACAAGGGCCTTGCCGGTCTCACTGTTGACCATGATTCCATACTTGGAGAGTCCGATGATAGAGCGGCTGTCGGAAATTACGTTGCGATCCACAATCACAATGTCCCACCGGCGGCTAAGCCGGTATGCAAGCATAACCTTGTGCTCCCGCGTATCTACGTTTACCAACCGCTGAACCGGCATGATGGGGTGGTAGCAGGCCACGACCTCAAAGCCCATCTTGTCGGTGCCGTAAATTCCGGTGTCTGTGGCCGTCCATCCACCGCAATCTAACTCCAACGCTTGACCGGTAAAGTCTGTCCTGTTGAACCCAGGCGCTACAGATCCGCTGACTGTCTCCAAATATGCCTTAAACAGCGCAGCTAAATTCCGAACACCAACAGTTTGCGCTTGGGCCGACATGCGGCCAAGAAGTTGCTTCAACTCAAATTTATTTTCTTTGTGGGCGTATAAATACTCAAATGGTTCTGTGCTTGTCAAGTAGTCGTCTCTTGTGTAAGCTGGAATTTCTTCCACTCTTTCTTGCCTCCCTTCTCTATAAACTCGTCAAGCCAATACCGGATGTATGGGAGGCGCTTGACGGCCTCAACATATAACGGATGGAAGTATGCGCGATTTACTGTTTTGACCGGTTGGAAGACTTCCTGCGCCTCTTCCCAGTATCTCATTTCTGAAATCATTCGCTGGAAATTGGCCTCTGCTTGCTCCTTGCCCCACTGCTCAACTTTCCGTTCCTCCAAGATTTTAGAACGTTCAGACCTGTTTGGTTTTTTGCTGGATATCCCCAGATGGAAATCCGCGTTAAGTCTGAGGACGGCCTGCTGAAAGTTCAAGTTGAACAGCAGCATCACAAAATCAATTACACTGCCATGAGCGCCACATCCGAAACAATGGAAGCCTCCGATGCCATCGTAGATTTTTAGGCTGGCTGTATGATCCCCAGTGTGGAACGGGCAGGATATAAACCCTGACCGCCCCACCTGAAAACCATAAAATTCGGCGACCTGCTGCATCGTAACCAGAGATTTGATTTCATCCGCAATCTTCATCCGGAATGGCCTCCAGCCGTTCTTTCAGCTCTCGGAATAAAATGTCATGAATGAGCCTCCCGCTTGTCTGCGAGGCGCAGAAAAGAATCTGGCAATTGTAGCGGGCAAGCCATGCTTGCATACTGGCTACCAAAGACGCGGACGACATCCGGCTCCGGTAATCTCCTTTGTACGCCTTTTCCCAATCTGCGTTTTCCACCAGCATGTATAACTTTGCTCCGGATTCTTTGGCGCGTTCAAATTCCCGTGTAAATCTGCTGCGGTCTCTTCCATAACAAGCACATAGTTCATCTAAGTCCATCTTTCGCTCAATAGCAACTTGGTCTCTCAGATCTATGACATTGCATTTTGTGGAGTAATCCCCGAAAGAGAGGGCAACCCTCTCAATCGGGACTCCGATTTGCTTCATGCGCCGCCTGGCGCTTGGCGTATCCTGTTCCCTTGTATCGACTAGAACCGTCATGCTACTGAGGGCCACGTTCACGTTGCACGGGTGCATTAGTTCATTACCCAGGGAAGGTCTTTATCTTCCTCATTTGAAAGGTCAGTGAACCCGGCGGGCGTTTTGTTAGACAAGGGCTTGTCCTTGGGAGTCCTATACTTATTGGCCCGGATGCTTTCAATGTCTGTAACGGCACAGCATTCAGTAGTCCAACCAGTCTGTCCGTTGTACTCCCACTCCTTGTTTCGGAAAAGGACACCGATCAGCTTATCTTTCAGGACAGATTCATTCCAATCCCAGTGGTAGCCATTGTTGCTTGCCTCAAATGACCAGATCACATTTCCAAGAGTCCGCTTGCTCCAGGAGTCCTTTTCAGAGCCGTCATCTTTGGGAAGATACATGCGGTAGATTCCGCGCCACTTTTTGTCCTCTCGGTTTTGCTCAGAATAGTCCTTCTGGAAGAATCCTCTGTAATCGCCCTCGATTACATCGAAATAAATAATAAGGCGATCCCCATAATCTGTAGTTTCGACTACTGCTGCATTTACCTTCGCCACATATCCGCCGGCAGGGATAATTTCACGGGCTTTGTTGGGAGCGGCCTTTACATCAGAATACTGTCTCATTTGTGTTCCTCCTCATTTTTCAATGGGGACAAGCCCCAGTAATCACGGATTGCGCTGTCAACCATCTTCAAGTCATTATCAATCAGGTTTTCAGAGAACATGCCCATTGGTGACTTGACCGTATCGGCTCCGTTTGTATGTGTGGAAAACTGGTATTTCCCGTCGGTTACGACTGTCTTTAGCACTACAGTAAACAGCCCTTCCAGGGTGACCTTTTCGTCCAGCAGTTTACCAATAGTCTTGAATTTCTCGTTCCCGTTCTGGTCAAGGTCTACATGACCCATGAAATAAATTACTTTGTCATCGGGGAGTCGGATCGCTGTTTGAATCAACGTCCAAAAGTTCAGTGCCATATCCGTGAACTTCTGGTAGCCGGTCGTTTTAGCTCCACGCATAAATTCATTGGTCATCAGATATGTAGCGTCGTCAATTACAATCGCTTTGGCAGGGGCAGTCCTAATTGCTGTGTCGATTTTCATGTAGTCGTCACAGTTGTATGTCTTGATTTTTGTCTTGAATGGAAGCGGTTTCCCGCTGACATTGACTACACAAACCTCGTCAGTCAGAAAGTTACGCAGACTGGTAGATTTTCCTGACCCACTCTGTCCATATACCATCACTGGGATCCCCATTCTGTTTCTCCTTCCTCTAAAATAACCGGGCATTCATTTCCCCGTGTCTCTAACGGGAACGGGAGGTATTCACCAGTGAATAAGCAGCGGTGCCGCCGTAGACTTTCGTCGTATCGGACATACGGACACCATCTGCAACAAACATCCCCATTGGGATAGTGAACCAACACCGTTGCTTTCCCTGTTTTATAAAAGGTCACGCAATTTCCAGAGGCTTTCAAATATATCTCACCACCTCTACCTGCATTTCATAGGCAAGCAAAACCGGGTCGTCTTCCAGCATTGCCTTAATAGAATCTTTGAAACAATCCAGACAAATCCATTGTCCATCCCACTGGAAGATTGGCTCGTCACTCCAAACCTCTCCGTCACACCGTCCACAATGTGAAACCGGAGGGCGGGCCTGCGCATCAGGATTCTGTATCGGGTTCATAACTGAATGTTACCTCCTGTAACTTGAATTCCACATAAGGAGCGGCCTGCCGAATGATTTCAGAAACGATATAGGCCTTTGTGAGTCCAGAGCACCTTTGTAGGGAAGCTACGACATCATTCGCATCCTTCTGTAATCGCACCAATTCACACTTGCTTTCTGGTGCAGGATATGTTTTAATAATGATAGGTTTCATTTTATTCTCCTTTTTGCCGCCCTCCGGTCTCGCACACCGGGGAGCGGCGCTTTTTATTCGTAAATAACGGCCTCCGCCCGTGTAATAAAGTGATGAATGCCAGTAGAGCACTCGTTCCATCGGTTATCGTCGAAATCAGTCACCTCAATGGTTTCGCCTATGGCATAAACAAAGTTCGGATCATAATTGCTCTTTACCTGGCCGCCAGCAGGATTTCCGTTGATATCTGTGATACTCAATACCTTGGCCTTACTGGCGCGGCATTTTCGGCTAGTAGCGGAGGACCGGCGTGCATCTGCGGGGATTTCCAACTCCACAACAAGGCCACTTGCCTTTTTATAGCCGATATAAGAGCCGGATTCCGGACATTGCAACGGATAGAACACCGTATAAATATTCCACATCATTTGATCTATAGATGCCCCGCACAGGTCGGCATTGCTCAGGTTGGCACCGCGCAGGTTGGCACCGAACAGGTCGGCATTGCGCAGGTTGGCACCGCGCAGGTCGGCATTGCTCAGGTTGGCACCGCGCAGGTCGGCATCGCGCAGGTCGGCATTGCTCAGGTTGGCACCGAACAGGTTGGCACCGAACAGGTTGGCATTGCGCAGGTTGGCACAGCGCAGGTCGGCATCGCGCAGGTTGGCATTGCGCAGGTTGGCATTGCTCAGGTTGGCACCGCGCAGGTTGGCACCGAACAGGTCGGCATTGCTCAGGTTGGCACAGCGCAGGTTGGCACCGAACAGGTCGGCATTGCTCAGGTTGGCACCGCGCAGGTCGGCATTGCTCAGGTTGGCACCGCGCAGGTCGGCATCGCGCAGGTCGGCATTGCTCAGGTTGGCACCGAACAGGTTGGCACCGAACAGGTTGGCATTGCGCAGGTTGGCACAGCGCAGGTCGGCATCGCGCAGGTTGGCATTGCGCAGGTTGGCATTGCTCAGGTTGGCACCGCGCAGGTTGGCACCGAACAGGTCGGCATTGCTCAGGTTGGCACAGCGCAGGTTGGCACCGAACAGGTCGGCATTGCTCAGGTTGGCACCGCGCAGGTCGGCATTGCTCAGGTTGGCACGGCTGCCGCCCTCTCCATTCAGCCAAAGGAGATGCTCGTCCAAAATCTTTTTTAAGTCCATTTTGCTCCCTCCTCAATGTGGGATTTCAATGACCGCCCACACATCGTCGATGCTCTCCGCGCCCTCCAGTCCGGTGATCTGGATGGTGAGCGGGCCGGTGGGCGTGGGGGACGGGGTGGTGGTTGCCGCCGGGGTCTCAATGGCTGGCTGCTCCGGCTCCTGGTTCCAGATGATTTCAACTAGTGCAACCAGCGCCAGCAGCAGAAAGAGATATGCAATGGTCACGATCAGTTGTTTCTTCATAGGCTGACCGCCACCAGAATAGCCAGCACCAGCGCCGCTCCGGCAACCACCGCCAGTTGTACCCGCTGGGCCATCGCCTGCGCCTGCTGTACCCGGCGGCGGTAGGCCCGGTAGCTGTACGCCTTTGCGCGCCTGTCGCGCTCATTTTGGGTCTCGCTCATACCATTCCCCTCCCCTGCACGATGGCCTTTGCCACCAAATCTGTCTCATAGCCCCGCTTGCGAGGCCCCATACGGATTGCTGGTATATCATGCTCCGCCGCCCAACGGTCGCCGCTGGATGCCCGCGGACAGTACCCAAGCTCTCGCGCAACATCGACCGGGGACATAATCCCTCCGTGGCGCTCAAACATTAGCCGACGTTTCTCAGCAATCGCCCGGCTGATTGTACTCTGAGTGTTCATTCCCGTTCTCCTCCTTCCCATGTAACCGCTCATGCTCGTCCCAGGTCATCCCATAGTAGGCCCGGCATAGGTCGTCCATGACGCGGCGTGCATTGGTGAAGCGGTTCTCAATCTCCCGCTTCGTGCTGCTCTCGTTGAGCTGTCCATCTTTGGTCATAAAAAATCCTCCAATCTTGCCAGAGGCCGGAGGATGTGATATACTGTCTCCGATACCTCGTAGCATGCTTACGTGGTGTCATGCCCTGGTCGGTGGTGGTGCACTGGCCGGGGCGCTTTTTGTTGTGCTCCCTTAAATTTATGAAACAAGGAAATGCATTGCTATCCAAAAAATCGTTATTGCGGAAAGCGCAGAAACCGTTCTCGCATTTATTTCCTCATCAAAGAGCCAGTAAATAAATATGTACCCAATTTCAAAACCAGCAAAAGCTAAAGCTATCCATTGGAACATCCCCGGCCCCCACTTTCGTAATCGAGGTATTTGTTTCCAAAGATATCTATCGTATAGTTCTTAGCAATTTCATCTTGATTCTGCTGGCTTTGTAGTGTAAGTACGAGGTCAGCAATTTCTTTAGAATCAGCCTCAATGATGATCTTCACCCCACTTACCTCCTTCCCCGCCCCGTCAGGGGCGGGCTTCTTTTTCTCCATTGGTGCTATCTTTCTTCTTGCGTTTCCGTGCGGGCCTATCCCGGTATCCCTCGGCGTAACCAGCAATATAAAGTAACGCTTCTTTAGGAAGACCTACTAGGCGATCCGCTATAATCTGTGCATCGGATACTCTATCAAGGTTTATGCTCATTGGTTCACCTCCATTTTCGTTTTGACCTTGGTATAACGCGCCAAAAGCTAACCTTGTGAGATTATGATAGCACATAAATAAAACTATGTCAATCACTTTCTCTGAAACAGAAGAAAAAGATTGACATAGTTAGATTTTAGTGGTATTCTTTTTGCAAGAGGTGATTTACATAGACCACAGAAAGAGATTAAAAAATATATGGTACGGAATGAAGCGAAGATGTAGTCGACCAACTCCGAGCGATTACATATATGGAATAGCTGACCACTATTATTCTAAGGGCATTCATGTTTGCGATGAGTGGAACGATAGTTTTGAGGCATTCTACACATGGGCTGTTTCACATGGTTATAAAGATGGTCTAACGATTGATAGAATAGACTCAAACGGAGATTATGATCCATCAAATTGTCACTGGATTACTCGAAGTGAAAATTGCAAAAAAGCTGCATTAAGCAAAAGCGGTAACAAACGAGGATGCCATAGCAGAAGATATTTTGTAATAAAGCGTATCTGCGGATATGATTGGGGAAAAGTGTTAGCAATAAGACTGAGTTACTCAGACGCAATTCGTTTTATCAGAAAAACACCAACGAAACCAGGTGTTGTTTGTGTCATTAAGAAGTATTCTAGAGAAACTATTGGGATAGACCAAGGTGATTTTATCAACATATAACCAACATATAAAATGGGGGGTGAGTATGTGAACGAGCGAATTGCAAAAATTCGGAAAGATGCGAATTTAACTCAAGAAGAATTTGGTGAAAAGATTGGAAAATTAAGCAAAAATTACATTTGGATGCTGGAAAAAGGCGATAGAAAACCCAGTGACCGCACCATTGCCGACATCTGCCGTGAATTTAACATCTCCGAGCTCTGGCTGCGTACCGGGGAAGGAGAGCCCCATATCCAGAGGGACGAGGACGAGGAGTTCCTCGAAGTCATGGAGCAGATCCACATGTCTGATGATGATCTGATTAAGCGGATTATTAAGGCATATTGGTTTATGGAGGACGACGAAAAAGCCGCCATCAGAAAACTGATAGACGGCTTTACAAAAAAATAAGGCCCCGGTTTTCCGGAGCCTTTTTATCACTTATTATGTAGTTTTTCGAGGACGAGGGCGCGCGTAAGGAGCGATTTCAAATAAGTTTCATTTTTGTTCCGCTCCATGACAAGTTCAATTTCTTTTTTAAGCATTTCAACTTTTTCTCCATTTGGCGTCATTTCGCGCCCTCCTCCCAATTTGTACCTTACCAATATTTTGGTCGGGAATTTTGCTCCCCTTGTTTATCATTATAGAACTTTAGTTCTATTTAAGCAATATGTGTTATCACCAAATTGTGGCAGCTTATTTTTTATATGCGAAGAGATTGCTTCGTTGGAAAAGAACGGATTATTGTACTATGGTTATGATATGGTACATCAACCTATGATTGCCAAACAGAACGAGAATCTAGCAGCAGAATTGTATTTTTAGTAACCCAACCGCTGGAGGGCGGTAATAGAAGGAGGAATATATTATGAAGGGAAATATCAAAAGTTTTGTGTCCGGTTGCATCGTTACGGCTGCTGTTGTAGGGTTAGTCGGGTCTGCGGCGGCTACGGTTGGACAGAAAACAGTAGCTCTTGATTACAACGATATCAAAGTTACATTAGATGGTAAGCAGGTAACTCTTGTAGACGCTAATGGGCAAGCTGTAGAGCCGTTTGCCATTGATGGGACTACATATATCCCTGTTCGCGCCGTATCTGATGCGCTTGGATTAGAGGTGGGATGGGATGGTGCTACGTCTACCGTGACCCTGGATACTCCCGCCTCCGAAAGGCCGGTTTATATCACCCGGACAGGCGAAAAGTACCATTATGATAGCACGTGCAACGGAGGAACTTATTTTGAAGTGCCGATGCAGACTGCTACCGATATGGGCCTCACTCCTTGCGAGAAATGTGTAAAGTAAGGTGATTTTATGGGATTCCGCTTTCGGAAGAGCATAAAAATAGCCCCAGGAGTAAAGCTGAATCTGGGGAAGAAAAGCACAGGAATCAGTGTTGGAAATAAGTTTGGTGGCGTGTCTATTAACACAAAAACCGGAGTAACGACGAGAGTTTCTGCGCCTGGTACAGGTATGTCCTACACCTCCCGCATAGGTGGAAAGCACAAGAGAAAAAACGCCAGCTCTTCGGTTGCTGAGCGCGCCACCATACAAAAGCCATATAAACCTTTTTACAAACGTGCATGGTATATCGTTTTAACTATTGCCTTTTTGCTTGGTGGGTTTGGTTGCATCCCTTCAAATATAGGCGCAGCAGTATGTGGCCTTTTGATTGCGGCAGCGCTGATAGCAGGAGCTATTTGCTGTGCATTAAAGCATTGATAACTAAATCCCGAGGAGGTTTTATACATGCTGGACGAAAAAGATTTGCAGGCAATTCAATCCATTTTCGCGGACGCTGAACAGCGCATCACCAAAAACACCGTAATGATGATGGAAACCAAATTTGAAAAGCGGTTTAATTTGCTCGCAGAGGGCCAGAGCGCCATCCTGGAGAAACTGGAGCGCCTGGACGACATAGAGGTCATGGATACTCGGATCACCGCCCTGGAGGCTATGGTGAAGAAGCTGAACCGCGAAATGGAGAAGCTGAAAAAAGCGCAATAAAAACACCGCCCCCGGCGCTGGAACACCGGAGACGGCTCACATAGGGGTGATAAGGTTTGGCCGCCATATCACCCCTCTATTTTACCAGAATGGGGGGTAAAGTCAATGGATTACATCAGAAAAACGGCTCGCTACAATGGGAAAAAGTATGAAGCTACCGGGAAAACGGAGCTGGAGGCACTGAAAAAGCTAGCGGACAAGCTGGCCGCCGCAAAGCGCGGTGAGGAAACCGTAGGCGGCTCCATGACCGTCAACGCTTGGTATAAGCAATGGCTGGAGCTCTACAAGGAGCCAAAAGGGCTCACGGCTAAATCGCTGAAAATGTACGATGAAAAGTATGATAACTATATCAAGCCCGCTATTGGTCACTTGAAATTGAAGGATGTTAAAGACGTGCACCTCCAGCGCATCCTTAACGGGCAGGCCGGGCGCTCTGCATCCCATGTAAAAAAACTGCGCATGGTGTTGCAGGAGATGTTCCGCAGGGCCAGACAATCCCGCCTTATCCCATACGATCCAGCCGAGCTTCTGGAGTTGCCCACCTATCACGAGGGGAAAAGACGCTCTATCACTGAGGAGGAGCGTAAGGCCATTTTGGCCGTTGCTGGACACCATCGGGCCGGATTATGGGTGCTCACATTGCTATATACTGGCATGAGGCCAGGAGAAACGGCAGCCCTTACTTGGTCAGACGTAGATTTCGAGCACAACGAGATACACGTCCACACGGCGAGAGAAAGCGGCGCTAACAGCATCAAAGCCCCAAAAACAGAAGCCGGTATTCGGGGCATCCCAATTCATGCCGCACTTTTTCCGTTGCTCCAGGCAGCACAACAAAAGCCATTTTCTCCTGTTTTTCTCAACGAGGCAGGGAACCGGCACACTGAAAAAACCATGCGTCGGCTTTGGCTTAATTTCAAGCGTGAATTAGATATCTATATGGGAGCGAAAGTAAAAAGAAACCAGATCATTGAAAGCGTGGTAGCAACGGATTTGACACCGTACTGTCTTCGCCACACCTTTTGCACGGATCTTCAAAGGGCTGGAGTGCCTATTAACGTAGCAAAGGAGCTTATGGGTCATTCCGACATCCAAACAACTGCAAATATTTATACGCATAAAGACGGATACACTATGCACCAAGGAATCGCCCTTCTAGATGGAAGTGGTGGAAAAAGTGGTGGAAATTCAAAGCTAGCATAACATAAATATATTGCTACGCAATTGTTTGTAGTGGTTGATACTTTCTGATTCCGGTTCTGAAGGCTGGGGGTTCGAGTCCCTTCGGGCGTACCAAAACAAAAAGTCAGGAAATGCTTGTTACATCAAGTGTTTCCTGACTTTTTTATTCCCTACATCAGAAGCATAGAAAACATAAAATAGCATATTCAGGCACATAAGGTGGTGGAAATGGTGGTGGAAATTCCACCGGTGACCTGTGCAAATTGAAATGAATAGTGATACACTTTGGCCGTCAATGCCTTCAGGTCATAAAAAAGGCAGAGGCAACAGCCTCTGCCCTCTCTTTAAGCCCTCACAATGTACTCATAGTAGCGGGCCAGCTTGTCCTCCGGTGCGTCCTTGTCACAGAGGAACGATTTTGCCATGTCGGCATAGAAATCAATCTTATCACCGACACCGTGTTTCTTGGCTACCTTAACGTAGTCACTATAGACCATGTTGAGGGCCGCCCAGAACTGGACAGGGTCGCACTCAATCCCACGCTGGGCCATGACCTGTTTGGCCTGCTCCAGCGTCCAGTGAGCGCCACGGGTGCCATCCTCGTTGTCCATATTCTTAGACCATTCATCGGCCATCTCCTTCGTGAAAGGGATATAGCCGGAAGCAGCCCCATAACCTGTCATGTGTTCTCCACCTTTTCTGTACGCCATCTCGTCCATGCGGTAGTCATGGTCAAACTCTCTCGGAGTTTTCATTTCACCTTCGCCAGAGATAGCGAATCCGATTTTGTTCATTGGCCGATTCATCTCCCGTCGCTCTGTGTATGCGCTCCCATCCTCCCGATAGACCGGTGGGACGTAGGGGTAGCCGTAGTGAGACTGAGGGCCGTACATCCGGTCATCCCAGTAGCGGCTCTCTACCCACATGCCACCATCGTTGCGTGGGGCAAAGCGTCCATCAGAGTAGCGACGATAGCCCCGATCCTCCGGCTCCATCATCTCAGAGCGCGGCGCATAGCGGCCATTGTCGTAATGCTCCCGGCCACGGCGGTCACGAAACTTATCATCGACATCGTAGTTGTCGTAGCTCCGTCCGTCGTTGTAGCGGCGATTGTTGCCACTGGACATGAGCATCATCCGAGTAGATCGTTTCATTTTGACCCCTCCTTACGCCGTAGGGGCGGGTGCAGCACCGCCGTCAATACTGGCAAGATTGTTACTGGGAGAGCAGCAGGGCTGCCCCAACATGCGGAACGAGCCGCCGGTGGGGGTAGTCACCACACAGACGGAGTAGCGGGTGCGAGTGCGGATGCCGCAGGCAGTCACCTGAGCGCAGTTACGCTTGGTAAGGGGATATAGCTCTGTCCCCGTACCAATAGTAATGTACACAGGTGCATTGATGGTAGTTGTGGCCGGGATGGACTGAGCTACCACAATACAATACTTTCCGCCGTTGTTGTAGGCGCCGGCAGGCAGATTGATTTCAAGATTCCCTCCAGTAAAGGTGACCGCCTGGCTTAGCACCAGGTTGTCGCACAGTCGGCAAACAGGCTTACAAGACATAAAATACCTCCAAAAATCAGGGGCGGCAGACACTTAGCCCGCCGCCCCGAAATAGTCACGGCAAAGCCGGAAGATCAACTTACGAGGATTCCTCGTAAGTTTAGCAGCCACAACCACAGCCGTTGCTGTAGGCCCCGCAATAGGGATAGGGGGCGGGCACCTGGTAAGCGGGCACGGGCATGGGGTTGATGCGCCGAATCAGCTCAGAGGTCTGAGCGTCAGACATGGCAGCAAGATAAGAGTTCTGTGCGGTCTGGCTGGCCTGGAACTTCAACGCCTGATTCTCAGACTGGAGGGAGGCGATCTTATCCTGAGTCAAGAAATTCAGGATTTCACGAGTACCAGCGTTCTGGCTGTCAATAATATCTCGTGTGCTATTCTGGATGGTATTCTGGATGGCGCAGGTGTTGGTAGCCATGTTGTAATTCACGCCGTCGATGGCGCGCTGGGTCTGGCAGCAGCAATCCTGAGCCTGAGCGGCCATGTTGCACATCTGAGACTGGACGCCGTTGAAGCCCTGGAGAAGTGCCACATTGGTGTTGTTGAAGCCGCTGGTGATGCTGTTGTTCAGGGCATAGGTGCTGTCGCAGATGCCCTGCTGGATAGCGGAGATACCGCGCTCAACGCCATTGAACGCAATGGCCTCGTTCACATCGGCACGGGTGGCTAGGCCCTGGAGGCCGGGATCGGTGCTGGCACCGCCACCGCCGAAACCACCGAAGCCGCCGCGGCCCCAGCCAAAAATCATGGCGAAGATGATGATAGCCCACCAGCCATCGCCACCCCAAAAGCCGCCATTGTTACAGTTGCCGCCGTTGGAGTCGGAGCCAAGAGCATAGCCAGTCGCAAAATCGTTATCCATTGTATATACTCCTTTGTCAGTTATTACATCGGGGCCGTACGCTCCCCGGATGTTTCCAAAGAGCGGTTTTTTGTCAAGACACCGAAAAACTGAAAAGAAGTGCTCTATTTTATTTCATGGGTATACCTAGTTGTCGTGCAATTTCCTCAACGGAGGTTCCCCTCTGTTTTGCCATGTTTTCCGCAGTCTGGCGAAGCTGCTGCGGGTTTTTCCCTTGAATGAGCCGCATAGCTTGAGCTGCCTGCGGATTCTGTCCAGCCATCTGCTGGAGCATTTGCATGGGATCCCCGCCGTTCCGCGCCATCTGGAGCATGGCCGTCATGGGATTATTCATCGGAGGCATCATTCTTTTTCCCTGCCTTTCCACCAGAAGCGGGCTTTTTCAGCCGTTCTATCTCGTCCTTCAAATTGTTGATGGTGTCCTTCATGTCCATAAATTCATCCAGCGGTGCGAAAGCAGGGGCCGGATTCTCCGTCTGTTGTTCTTTTGCCTGCTGTTGACCGTGGAACTCAAACACATCAGCAGCTCCGGTATTGGTATTAAAGCGTTTCATATAGACCACATTATGAGCGAGGTCGGGGAAAAACATAGGGGCTCCCATGAAGTCAACCGGAACCCCCAGCGCTTCTTCTCTGGAGGCCACAGGACGGCAGAAAAAAGCGGGCTGTGTGTTTACATTCCCTTGCGCCTGAATGGTCTGTGATGGTTGCTGAGTAGGTTGCTGGGGCTGATATACTTGTGGAGCCGGAGCAAACGGGGTAACAGGATTGTAGGCCCCATAAGCCGGGTATGTGTAATTAGGAAACGCCATACTGACGCGCCTCCCTCCCCGCCTCCAATGCGGTTACGTAATCCTCTAGGCCCTCGTCATCTCCCTGCGCCATGTACCACATCGCTGTTTCGGCAGCACAATCGCGGGACATGCCGGCGGCTACCATCCTCTCGATTAGAGTCATATCCAACACGTCCTTGTCCATAAAATAAGGAGTCCGTGAGGAGGGCGGCGACGTGTACCAACCCTGTATCCTCACGTCCTCCATGTCTATATTGTCGCATAAAATAACCCCGCATGGGGGGTGTCCATGCGGGGGTTGTGGGGGGATTATGTGGATTGATGGTAGTTTTGCGATTTTCGGCATTTTTACGTGTTTACTTTTTGATACATGAGAATATAATAGTGTCAGAAAGGAGGCGCACCGATATGGGTACTGTATTTGACACAGCAAAATATATTTTAGAGCAGCGCGGAAAGATGTCTACCATGAAATTGCAAAAGTTATGCTACTACACACAAGCGTGGTCTTTAGTTTGGGATGATGCGCCCCTCTTTGATGAGGACTTTGAAGCGTGGGCCAACGGGCCTGTGTGCCCTGCCCTTTTCTATCACAGCCAAGGGAAGTTTTCGGTCTCTGCCGATGAGATGAAGGGCAACAGTGAAAATCTGAGCGGTGGGCAAAAGGACACCATTAATAAAGTTCTGGAATACTATGGAGAGAAAAATGCCCAGTGGCTCAGCCAGCTCACACACATGGAAGGCCCATGGCAAGATGCCAGACGTGGATTCCCCGCTGGAGCCCTGTGTAACACTCCTATCACAAAGGAAAGTATGGCAATGTATTATGGCGGGCTCTAAGCGCGTTAAATGTGGTGGCACTCCGAAATCGGAAGTCAGACAAGGCGGGGTGCCGTTACCCGGCATCAAGCTGGGCGGAGACCCGGACAGCATTATGAAGGAGCATCCATCTTGGCGGCTGGCATCTTGCGATATGGAGCAAAATATTAGATGGTCTTTTCATGAGCCACGTCTCTCTCATGAGTTCTGGACTACGATTTTCCCAAAATTGCAAGACTTCGAGCGCATGACTTGGAGCGACATTTTTATTTCAGCAAAAAAACAGAACCATGCGATCGACGTTGCATCGCTCAATAAGCCAGCCAGAGATAGATTTTCAGAGCTATGTATCGAAGCGGAGTCTATTCACTCACTCAGACTTGGAGGGACGATCAGGCTGTACGGATTCTTGACGGGCCCGATCTACAACATTCTATGGTATGACGATGACCATGGAGATAACAGCACATGCGTATGTCGATCAGTAAAAAAGCATACATAAAAATAAGGGAGCTGGGATTAATCCCCGGCTCCCTTTTTCGTATAGAGCTGCTTTGCTACAGCCTCAACCCTTTGGAATATGTATTTCTCGTGGTCGCTAACTGTGCTTCGATCCCAACCCAGCTCCGCCGCAACATCAATCTGTCCCCACTTATCAATGATGCGCCGCTTGGCGATCAATTCATCGTCGCGGTGTAGGGCCGCTTCGTGGATAGCCGCTTCCAGCTCAGAGCGCAAGAGCTCATCCAATGGTTCTGGCAACTTCACTCTTGCGCTCATTCAGTCACGTCCTTTCGTCCTCCGGCGGCTCAGTGGGCAGTTGTTTCAGTGCCTCCACCAGTTTTGCCGCCATCCCATTCCCACCCAACTCCTTGTAGGCATTGTACATGTCCAGCACGTTCTCCATCCCATAAATCGGGATATAACGTTGCTCGGAGTAGTGGTTGTACTCGGCAATGATTTCGCGCCTTAGCAGGGCCTGTACCCCATTCATAAGGGCATCGCTCTTCTGGTTGTCAGATTTGATGCGCTTCCGCTCTCGGGCCGCCGCAGCCTCGATGATCGCCACCAGAACCACGGCAGCCCCGGAAATCAGTGGGCCTACCCACTCCATGGGCATCAGCCCTCCTTAGTCAACTGCTTATAGACCTGATTGATACCAGTGGCCGCAAGGCCGGAGACGATGCCAACGGCGGCGGCGGTCAAATAGTCCGAGGCTGGAAACTCTGGCATGATAAACATGCCGAGGATGCCAAGCGCCGCGCCAAACGCACCGCAGATGATGGGAATCCACTTGTTGTCCAGGCCGGTGGCCTTGACCAACTGCCCGACCAGGAAGCAGATCACAGTGATAACCGCCACTCCGGTGATGCCCAAAGAAGAAATGTCCATGCTATGTACCTCCATCAAATCAGATTAAGCCTGTCCAGCACGACGGCCAGCTCCTGTCTGGTTACAGGGTCTTCGGGTCGGGTACCGTCCAGGATACCGGCCTCTTTCGCGGCCTGCCACGCTTCGTCGCGCTCCTGTTCCCAATCGCTCACAGGTTCATCCTTCTTCCAGTTCACGTTAAGATAAGTGCAGATGCCCTTTGCGGTGGCCTCGGCCAGTTTGTCCCGGTACTTGGTATCTTTGAGATACTCCACGTCGGTCTTATTGGTATGGAAGCCGTACTCAATGAGTGCGGCGGGGGCGTCCGTCTTGGCGAGCACGGTATACATCTCGTGCTTAATGGGTTCGCTCCGCAGAGACACCCCGGCGGCGTGAAAGGCGTTGACCAGGCCGGAGGCCAGCACATTGCGCTGTGCCGTCATGGGCCCGGCGCTGGTGTAGATCTCCAGCCCGGACGCGCTCGACCAGCCCCCCTCCCCGGCGGCGTTGGTGTGGATGCTCACAAAGCAGTCCGGCGTTGCTTTGTTGCTGATGTCGGCCCGCTCCGTCAGGCTGGGGTAGTTGTCCGCGGTCTTGGTGAGCACCACGCCCACCCCCCGGGCCTCCAGCAGCGGTTTGATACGCTGGGCCATGTCCCACGCGAACTCCCACTCCTTGTAGGTACCGTCCGGGGAACCGTTGACATTGCCCGGTCCATGTCCGGGGTCGAGGCATACAGTATGCTTGCTCATAGGCTTGTCCTCCTCCGGCGGTGCCTGCCCCGCCTGCTTGAGATACACGCAAATCCAGTTATGCACCTTGCGGCTGGCGGTGATGCGCTCTCCGCCAAAGTCACACTGGCTGGAGCCGCCCCCGTCCAGCATGACGGCGGAGGACCAGCCCAGCCCGGCCAGCTCGTCCCGCAGAGTTTCCGGCGTGGCTGCGTCTCCGGTCCCATCGCCAGAGCAATAGAGGGCCAGACTGCCACCCCGCAGGCCGATGGCGCTCCGCCCCCTCTTGCCTCCCTGGGCTGAGCCGTAGGAGGGCTTTCCCACCGGCTTATCGGAGGCGACGAGGGCGGTCACCGCAATAAAGTTATCCGCTCCCTCGTACTCGGAGGTCATGTGGATGTCAGGCCCCTTGTCCCAGGCGTAGCCACTCGCCCTCCAGGGCGTGCCGGAGCGCATTACCCCACCCACCTTGAGCAGCGGGCAGGCCGAGCCATCTGGGTTCCACATGCCGCCATTCAACACATAGTGGGCACCAGTCTCTGACTTGACCTGGGAAAGTGTCTTGCGGCAGTTGGTGACTCTCAGCTCAATCCGCTCCACGGACGAGAGCGGGATGTATGTAATGAGCTTACTCATTTGATTCACATCCTTTTATCCAGCGATCCCGCTGTTGATTACTGTTCCTGGGCCAGCAGCCCGGCCAGCTCCTGGTACTCCTCCGGGGTGAGCCGGTCGGCGGCGAGATAGACATCCATCTTGTCCTGGAGGCCGTCGGTGCGGCCCCGGTCAATAAGCAGCTTGCAGAGATTAAATACCGTGTTCATGTCCTTCCCCTTCTTCAAACAGCATTGGTGGTGATTTCCAACATACAAAGTCGTTCCTCGTGCTCGGCCAGCATGTCCAGAGTGATGTCCTCTGCGGTGGGCGGTTGGGGCTCCGGCTCCGGCTCTGGAGGCCGCTCAGTAGGCGTGATACCCACCAGCCTGCCCCCCTCAATCTGGAGGTCACACCAGCCATAGGTCGCCCACACCGCGTCATGGAGGTGGGCGGGCACCTCTATGTAGTCATCCAGCCAGCAGGCGCTCCGCCCGCTCTGGCTCTGGATCGGGTGCTGGCCGGTTTCCAGCGGGTCAATTTGGATGATGGTCATATTTGATTCACCTCTTATTTCTAAACTATGGCATAGTAGTGATATACAACTCCAGATGTATTAAATTGTACATCTGCTGCACTAGTCGGGCTAAGGCCAAAATACCAACTGAAAGTTTTTCCATCCGTCGATTTTTTACCGTAAGTATCTCTTGGATTATAATTGTAGCCCATGCCAAAACCAAAGCCGCTTGTATACTCAGTAGGGATAATACTGCTTGGAATAATATTACAAATATCAGAATCGCTGATACTTGTATACGAATCCGTATGTTGAATACCATAAATACAGAGTATTTTAAAGGGTTCGGCTAAGGTTATTTGATTAGGGTTGCTTTTGCCTGATTTTCCTGTCCCCACATAGCTCCCCAAAATAACCCTCGCCCCCGCGTGCTCGTCCACATAGCGCTTGTTGACGGCGTGGTTTTCATTCGTCGGAGGCCCGCTTAAAGTAATCGCCCCTGCCATCGTGCCGCCAGCCAGCGGCAAGAATGGAGCACTTTGCATACCAGCCAGAGCGGTGTTAAACTCCTCTTCGGTTCCGGTATATCCTTTCTCTTTTGCCGCCTGATAGGCGGACTTTCCAGGTGCACCATCCTTGCCGTCTGCCCCTGGAGCTCCGTCCTTGCCGGGCAGCCCCACCCCGGCAACTTTTTTGCCGTTTACAATGATGGCCATGTTACACCTCCACCCATTGCCACATGCCGATGCTGGCGACCGCGGTGGTGTACTTGTCAAAGTCGATTCTTTTCATACTGATTCGTCACTTCCTCTTTCTTAGAAGGCTTGCCTATTCTCTTCCAGGATGCTATAATGACTTCGCGGACCAACATTTTTACCCCCTCACCTTTCATTGGTCCATGCCACCCCCTCCGATGGGGGTGGCTTTTTATGTCTCCAAGAAGGTGGTGCGTGTAGTTATCTACTTTAGTTGATGCTCCCGCCGCTGTGCATACCACCTGAGCTAAAAATCAGAAAATCTCCTGTTATTCGGTATGTCTGGCCGCCATCAGAGGATGTGCCAAGTGCCTCCGCTCCACCCTCTACAGCGATTTTCCCTCCTGCCGATAGAGGGGTAATTAAGAGAATCGCCCCTTTAGGGCAGCGCATATTCCCAATCTCAGGGAGTCCGTCCCCTTCTAGCGACAGATAGTAGGTCTTACCCGTTGGGTAGGCTAATGGCCCATCTACCCGTACTGGGTGGCCCAGCTTACAGGTAACCTGTACGTCACCGTCCGATACCGCCAAAGCATTCGGCGGGGTGAGGCGCGTGATATATCCCGCATATTGACGAAATGGGAGCCCCGCGGCCACAGTCCCCCCCTGCGCCTCAATTGCTTTCCGAATTGCCTCTTTCGTCTCCTGTAAATAGGTTAGCTTATCCGCAGCAGTGCCCACATCACACCACCTCCCCGTTGATGGCATCCAGCATGGCATTGATGTCACCAACCAAGCCATCCACATACTGCTTGTTGGCGGCGTGGTTTTCGCTGGTCGGCAGCCCGCTTAAAGTGAGCGGACCCGTCATTGTCCCGCCAGTCAAAGGGAGGTATTCGCCTCCGCCCTTCCCCGCCAGCTCGTCTATGGCCTCTTGTACGTTGGTAGCCTCCAGGCCGCTGCCTGTGTTGCTGTAGCCCACATATTCGGCGGAGAGGCCGCCGCCCTCTCCGTCTTCGGTTACTTCGATGGTGTAGGGGCCGTTGCCCAGGCTCTCCCCCATCTGCATCGTGCCGCCGCCGGGAACAGTTACAGCATCTGCGGAGTCCTGCTTGTTCTTAGCCAGTTCTTTGATTGCGCCTTGCACATCATCTGAATCAAGGCCACTCGTTCCTTTATCGTATAGAATCTGGCTTGCTCTAAATTGATCTTCCGCTATAATAACCACTTCGGACTGTTCTTGGGGTACAATATTGGCGATAACAGACCCGCCGTAGTCTACAGACGTAGACGAAAAGGAAGCCACACTGTCTGTTACACTCGAAAGTGGAATTACTTTGGTATCGGTTCCTGCCGATATTTTTGAAAGCACGGTTACCCCGTTCAAGACTGCTTGCGTTATTTCAGCAATCGTGTGGTCAGCCGTTCCGAACGGGGAATCTCCAGCCGGTGGCGTTATGTTTACATACATCACAGGCTTGTCTGCCCACTCTGCCCCGTCCTCCGTTTTTTCCAGCAACTGCCCCACAGTTCCGCCATCCGGCAATCCGCTTGGGGCCGCCTGGGGGATTGCGTTGCCTTCGGAGTCAAAGCCTACCACTTGGCCAGCGGTACCTTTCAGCTTGTCTTGCTTGCCTTTTGCTGCATTGTCCGCATATCCGAAGATGTCTTGCGCCTTGCCCTGTGGGTCATATGTAGAAGACTGCATGTCTCCGCTTCCGTCGCCATCCGCACCATTGTAGACAGTGAACTCGTATGAGCTCCCATTGGTCAGCTCAATTGTGTAGGTGTCCGTGGTGCCCGGCGCATGGTTGCCGTCAGTCTGAGAGATGCCCGCAATCCCCACGCCCTCCACGCCGGAAAGGTCGGAGAGATACACCCAGCCAACGCCATCATGCACATAGAGCTTGGAGTTATCCGGGTCATCTACAGTGGAGGCGATGATAACCAGGTCGCCCTCATGCATATTGAGCTTGTCCGCCTCCATAGCCTCCACAGAGGGATAGGATTTCACAATGGAGAGAACAGACTTAATCCCGGTATCGGTATACGCCTGGGTCTCTGCGTTCCATACCCACCAGGTTCCATTCTGCGGCTTCGGCGGTTTTCCGCTGTACTGCTTGGCGGTCTCGGCGCTCGCGCTTGCTTCTTCGGCCTTTGTAGTGGCCGTGCCCGCCGCTGTCTCCGCCCCGCTCTTGGCCGCTTCCGCAGCCCCCTGGGCGGCCTCCGCTTTGCCCTGTGCCGCTTCGGCAGCCGTCCTGGCGCGAGAAGGCTGATTTGCTGATAGAACCTTATAACTTG
>OGZE01000131.1_pt1 | contig 56215 bp, 56 predicted proteins | sample 1576731 | NCBI WGS metagenome assembly OGZE01 (sample SAMEA3541503, study PRJEB24748) | human gut metagenome | biome: human gut; feature: human-associated habitat; material: faeces | place: China | collected 2012 | reverse complement strand
AGGATTTCCAGCTTCGTCCCTACCTCTTTCATTGCTGCATTATATAAGAAAATGACGGTCTTCCAACTGTCCACGTCTTCATAATTCTTGATCGCGTCTTCCATCTGGTGTTCTCCTCTCAACTTGGAAAATCTCCCTTCTCACTTAGTCTCTATTAGTATACCATATTTGGCTCTTACTGTCATAAACTTCATGTTTTTTTAAGAAAGAAAACTTTTCCTATCAGAGAATACTAACTTCCGTTTTTTATTTTGTTTCCAGAAGATCCTGGAAGCGCGTCATTGCCTCTACTGTATTCTCGTAAGTACCAAATGAAGTCAGACGGAAATAGCGTTTTCCATTCTCTCCAAATCCGGCTCCGGGCGTTCCGACTACCTGGATCTCATGCAGCAGATAGTCAAAAAACGTCCAGGAATCCATGTCCTTCGGGCATTCAAACCAGACATACGGGGAATGTACCCCTCCATAAAACCGGATGCCAAGATCTGAAAGTGTATCTGTAATGACACGCGCATTCTCCCTGTAGTATTCCAGATTCTCCTGACACTGATGGATACCTTCCTCACTGAACACTGCCGCTGCCGCTTTCTGTACAATATAGGAAGTACCATTGTATTTTGTGCACTGACGTCTGTTCCACATGGCATTCAGTGACATCTCTTCTCCTGCGGACGCTGTAAATACCAGTTCCTGCGGAACGATCGTATATCCACATCTGGTTCCGGTAAATCCCGCTGTTTTGGAAAGTGAACAGAACTCAATCGCGCACTGTTTTGCCCCTTCTACGGCATAGATACTTCTCGGAAGTTCCGGATCAGACACAAACGCCTCATAAGCCGCATCAAAAAGGATCACTGCCTGATTCTTCAGCGCATAATCCACCCACTCTTTTAACTGGCTTTTGTTATAGCATGCGCCGGTCGGATTGTTTGGCGAACAGATATAAATGATATCCGCATGCTGATCCCAGTCCGGCATCGGAAGGAAGTCATTGTCTGCATTTCCCTCAATATACTCCACTTTATTTCCGCACATAACATTGGAGTCCACATAGACAGGATAAACCGGTGTCGGGATCAGGATCACATTGTCGTGTGCAAACAGATCCGTGATATTTCCTGTATCACTCTTTGCCCCGTCTGACACAAATACGGCAGACGCATCGATCTCTACACCACTTCTTTTGTAATAGTCCACAATGGCTTTTCTGATATCTTCATACCCTTGCTCCGGGCCATATCCTTTAAACGTATCCGCAGACATCATCTCTTTTGCCCCTTCAAGAAGTGCCTCTCCGGCACACTGACACAGAGGACGTGTGACATCTCCGATTCCCAGACGTATCACATTTTTTTCCGGATGCTGCTTCGTATACGCAGCAACACGGTGTGCAATCTCCGAAAAAAGATAATTTTCCTGCAGTTTCAAATAATTTTCATTTAAATTCGGCATTCTATTTTCCTCACTATTTTCCAGTTATGTCTCATCAAACAGCAGCGTCAGGATCATCTGTGCTGTCTCCACCATATTGGTTCCATTATCCATACTGCATTTCTGCAGATATTTGTGAGCTTCCTCCTCTGTCAGATAGTTTCTCTCCATCAACAGAAATTTTGCATTACGGATATAATTCTGTTCCTTCTCACTCCGTTTTTTGGGTGTCCGGGTTTTCTTTTTGATCCGCCGCTCCAGCTGACGAAGCACCATATCTGCGGTATTGACCAGATCATAGGCTTTGATCGGCATGGTCAGGGATAAAATCCCTGCACCGACTTGTGCCACCGTCTCCTCGGATCCTAACAGAATGGATTCAAAATCCCGCGGCAGGCAATCTACCAGATCCAGATAATACATATCCGGCATCCGGTACCCGCTGATGACAAGACCATACGAATATTCACCAACCATCTGAAGAGCCGAAGAGGCAGAAGAACACGCAAACACCGTCTGAAATCCGTGTTCAAGCAGTATTTTCTTCACTTTTTTCGCATTCTCAAGCTTTGGTAATACGACAACGATGACTCCCATCTGCGGCCTCCATTGATTTTCTTAAACCAGATACAGATACTGCTCCAGTTCCCACTTTGTTACCTGTTCCAGATAGTTTTTCCATTCTCGGCGTTTCATTTTCTGATATTCCGCAACATAGGATTCTCCAAGCACTTCCCGCACCAACAGATCCTGCCCCATTGCATCCAGTGCCACTCCCAGATTTTCCGGAAGGCTCTGAATTTTTCGTTGCTTTTTCTCCTCATCGGACAGTCTGCAGATATCTTCTGTCAGTTCCTTTGGCGCTTTCTGCTGTTTCCTGATTCCATCCAGTCCTGCTTCCAGACAAAGTGCCAGAAGCAGATATGGATTTGCCGCACAATCCGGACTTCTCAGTTCCAGATCCACGCCTTCTCCTCTGCGTTTTCTGACATGGAGCAGCGCATTTCTCTGTGTTCTGGACCAGGTCACATCGGAAGGTGCCTCAAATCCCGGAACCAGACGCTTATAAGAATTGACCAATGGATTAAACACTGCTGTCATCCCCACAACATGTCCCAGAATTCCCGCCAGAAATGCTTCGCCGTCTGTGCTCAATTCACCGTTTTCACCGGTAAACACATTTCTGCCGTTCTTAAGAAGCCGCATGTGCAGATGCAGACCGGAACCATTTACATCCTGCCGTGGTTTCGGCATAAATGTGGCATGAAGACCGTAGCGCTTTGCAATCGTACGGACTGCCATTTTAAATGTCATCACCTTATCTGCAGTGGAAAGCGCATCTTCAAACGCAAAGTCGATCTCATGCTGTGCCGGCGCAATCTCATGATGAGAAGATGTAATCTGATATCCCATCTCCTCCAGTGTCAGAATAATGTCCCTTCTTGTATTCTCGCCCAGATCGATCGGCGACGTATCCAGATACCCTGCTCTTTCGTGCGAAACGGTAGTCGGCATTCCATCGTCATCTGTATGGAACAGGAAAAATTCACACTCCGGATTCACTTCCAGTGTATAGCCCTGTTTTTCTGCTTTTTCCAGTGCCCGTTTCAGGATCAGCCGCGGGCTCAGTTCGTATTCGCTGCCATCCTCTGTGCATACATCACACAGAAAACGGGCAACTTTTCCATTCTGAGGACGCCATGGCAGTATGGTAAACGTAGAAAAATCCGGCTTGAGATACAACTCTGTCTCCTCTTCTTTTGCAAATCCGTTCAAAGAAGCCAGGTCGATCGTGCAGCGGTCATCCATTGCTTTTTCCAGACAGCTGACCGGAACTGCGACATTTTTCAAGGTTCCGAACATATCCGTAAACTGCAGACGGATAAACTCAACGCCTTCTTCCTCCACGATCTGCAGAATTTCTGTTTTTCTATACTTCTCCATAACATCCTCTCCTTGTCTTACACTATGATCCTATTATATTTCTCTCTTACAGATTTGTATACCCCATCAAAGAATAATCGACTGCTTTTGCAGCCTGTTTTCCTTCCTGGATCGCCCATACGACCAGCGACTGACCTCTGCGCACATCTCCTGCTGCAAATACCCCCGGTACATTGGTCTCATACGTTTCTTCTTTTGTCGCTACATTTGTTCTTGCATCTACAGATACCCCAAATGCATCTGTTACATATTTCTGGCTGCCCGTAAACCCTGCGGCGATCAGTACCAGATTAGCATCCACCACTTTTTCACTGCCCGGAACGGGAACCATCTGCATTCTGCCTGTCTTTTTATCTTTTTGAGGCTCCAGGCTGACCAGAACTGCTTTTTTGACATTTCCGTTTTTGTCCTTCTGGAATTCCTTTACCGTTGTCTGATACATTCTCGGATCTTTTCCAAAGACTGCAATGGCCTCTTCCTGACCATAGTCCGTCTTCTCCGTGCGCGGCCACTGCGGCCATGGATTGGACTTTGTTCTCTCTTTGGAAGGCTTGGGCATCATCTCCAGCTGTGTAACCGATTTGGCCCCCAGTCGGATCGCGGTCCCCACGCAGTCATTTCCTGTATCACCGCCTCCAATCACCAGCACATGTTTCCCTTTTGCCGGGATAAAAGTGCCCTCTTTCAGATCCTGATCCAGGAGACTCTTTGTTACCGAAGACAGGAAATCCACAGCAAAATAAATATTTTTACTGTCTCTTCCCGGCACCTCGATATCTCTCGGATTCGATGCTCCGCAGGCTAAGATCACCCGGTCGAACTGTTTTTGAAGCTCTGCTGCAGTCACATCTTTTCCTACATTCACTCCGGTTTTAAAAAGAACGCCTTCTTCTTTCATCAGCCGGACTCTTCTCTCTACAATGTCTTTTTCCAGTTTCATATTCGGAATTCCATAGCACAGAAGTCCTCCGATTCTGTCGCTTCGCTCAAATACAGTCACCTGATGCCCTCTTCGGTTGAGCAGTAATGCCGCAGCAAGACCTGCCGGTCCACTTCCGATCACTGCCACCGTCTTTCCGGTACGCACCTTCGGCGGCTGTGCTGTCACCCATCCGTTCTGGAATGCATGTTCAATGATCATTTTCTCGTTGTCCTTAATTGCCACCGGATCTCCGTTCAAGGCACAGGTACATGCCGCCTCACAGAGCGCCGGGCAGACTCTTCCGGTAAATTCCGGAAAACAATGTGTCTTTTCGAGACGCTCATATGCCTGTTTCCAGTTCCCGCGATAGATCAGATCATTGGTCTCCGGCACCAGATTGTGAAGCGGACATCCGGATGTCATGCCTGCGAGCAGGCTGCCGTTCTGGCAGAACGGCACGCCGCAGTCCATGCAGCGTCCGCCCTGTTTCTGTTGTTCTTTTACAGGCAGTGAAGTTTTAAACTCATGAAAATGACGGATTCTCTGAAGCGGTGTTTCTGCCTTTGTATTTTTTCTTTCGTAATCTAAAAATCCTGTTGGTTTTCCCATTGTTTCTATACCTCACTTTCTTTCATCTGAAAACTCTCATTAAAGGCTTCCATCTGTGCCTGTTCGCTGCTCATTCCCCGTTCTTCCCACTTGGAAGCCAGTGCGATCATCTTCTTATAATCATGAGGAATAATCTTTTTAAATTTCTGCAGATACGCATCAAAGTCGGCAAGAATCTCTTTTCCGCGCGCAGAACCTGTATTTTCCACATGCTCCTCGATCATTGCGCGAAGCTCCTGGATGTCATATTTGTTCTCCACTTTTTCAATTGCGATCATGGCCTTGTTCAGATTGCGGTAAAGATGACTGTTTTCATCCAGAACGTAGGCGATTCCTCCGCTCATTCCCGCAGCAAAGTTCTTTCCTGTTTTTCCAAGCACTGCCACACGTCCGCCGGTCATATATTCACATCCGTGCTCACCTACCCCTTCTACAACGGCATACGCTCCGGAATTGCGGACTGCGAAACGCTCTCCTGCAACACCGTTGATGAACACTTTTCCTGCCGTTGCACCGTAAAGCGCCACGTTTCCGACAATGATATTTTCCTCGGCTTTATATCCTCTGTTCTTCGGCGGATATACAACCAGTTTTCCACCGGAAAGTCCTTTTCCATAATAGTCGTTGGTATCTCCGCAGAGTGTCATGGTCAGTCCCTTCGGAATAAATGCTCCGAAGCTCTGTCCGCCGACTCCCTTGCAGTTTACAACAATGGTATCTTCCGGCAGTCCTTCTTTGTGGAAACGGGTAATCTCCGCGCCGAGGATCGTACCTGCAGAACGGTCGATATTTTTCACCTCTGTTTCCAGAACTGCTTTGTTTCCTTTTTCTACCGCAGTTTTCAGTTTCTTTAACAGAACTCTCTCATCCAGTGTTTTTTCCAGCTGGAAGTCATAGGCTTTTCCTTCTTTAAATGTCACATTTTCTTTTGCCGGATGATACAGAATCTCACCCAGATCCATCTTGTCTGCCATCCGGGAATGCTTCGTTTCATTTCTCTTTAAGAGGTCTGTTCTTCCTACCATCTCATCTACCGTACGAACTCCGAGTTTCGCCATATATTCTCTGAGCTCCTGGGCAACAAACCGCATGAAGTTCTCTACATACTCCGGTTTTCCCTGGAAACGTTTGCGAAGTTCCGGATTCTGTGTAGCAATTCCCACCGGACAGGTATCCAAATTACATACGCGCATCATCACACAGCCAAGCGTTACAAGCGGAGCTGTCGCAAATCCGAATTCTTCCGCTCCCAGAAGTGCCGCGATCGCCACATCTCTTCCGCTCATCAGTTTTCCGTCTGTTTCGATCTTCACACGTTCACGCAGTCCGTTCTGGATCAGTGTCTGATGAGTCTCAGCCAGACCAAGTTCCCACGGAAGTCCCGCATTGTGGATGGAACTTTCCGGAGCAGCACCGGTACCGCCGTCGTAACCGGAAATCAGAATTACCTGTGCTCCTGCTTTTGCCACACCTGCTGCTACGGTTCCGACGCCTGCTTCTGATACCAGTTTCACAGAGATTCTGGAGTATTTATTTGCATTTTTCAAATCATAGATCAACTGTGCCAGATCTTCGATCGAATAAATGTCGTGATGCGGCGGCGGAGAAATCAGACTCACTCCCGGTGTGGAATGTCTTGTCTTTGCCACCCACGGATACACCTTTTTCCCCGGCAGATGACCTCCTTCACCCGGTTTCGCGCCCTGTGCCAGTTTAATCTGGATTTCCTTTGCGCTGACCAGATAACGGCTTGTCACACCAAATCTTCCGGATGCAACCTGTTTGATGGCAGAACATCTGTCTGTTTCTGTATTTGCGGAATCCAGGCGCTCGTCACTCTCTCCGCCTTCTCCGGAGTTGGATTTTCCATGCAGATGATTCATCGCGATTGCCAGTGTCTCATGCGCTTCCTGTGAAATGGATCCGTAGGACATGGCTCCTGTCTTAAATCGCTTCACAATATCTTCCACACTCTCCACTTCATCCAGCGGAATCTCTTTTTCTGCATAGGCAAAATCCATGAGGCTTCTCAGATATCCCGTCTCCTCTGCATCGATCTTTTTCGTATACTCTTTAAACAATTCATAATTCCCGGTCCAGGTCGCCTGCTGCAGCAAATGGATCGTCTCCGGATTATAGCGGTGTTCTTCACCATCTGCACGTCTCTTGTGTTTTCCCATACTCTCCAGCGCCAGATTCGTTGTCAGTCCCAGCGGATCAAATGCTTTTGTATGGTATTCATCTACCTGCTTCTCGATATCCTCCATGGTGATACCGCCCACACGGCTGACTGTACCTGCGAAATATTTGTCTGTCACTTCTTTTGAAATTCCAATCGCTTCAAAGATCTTCGCTCCCTGATAAGACTGGATCGTGGAAATTCCCATCTTGGATGAAATCTTCACGATTCCGTGCAGGATCGCCAGTGTATAATCCTCCACTGCCGCATAGTAGTCCTTGTCCAGCATCTCCTCTTCGATCAGCTCATGGATCGTATCCAATGCAAGATACGGATTCACTGCGCACGCTCCATATCCGAGCAGTGTCGCAAAGTGATGAACCTCCCTTGGTTCTCCCGACTCCAGGATCAGAGAAAGTGAGGTCTGTTTCTTCGTTGCCACCAGATGCTGATGCACTGCAGAAACTGCCAGAAGAGACGGGATCGCCATATGGTTTTCATCCACATCCCGGTCAGACAGTACCAGAATGTCTGCTCCGTCTTTATATGCCTTGTCAACTTCCACGAACAGGCGCTCCAGAGCTCTCTCCAGCTTCGTGCTTTTATAATAAGTAATCGGAACAACTGCAACCCGGAATCCTTCTTTTTTCATTTTTTTGATCTTCAACATATCTGTATTTGTCAGGATCGGATTGTTGATCTTTAATACCCGGCAGTTTTCTTCTTTTTCTTCCAGAAGATTTCCCTGTTTTCCTGCATAGACAGTCGTACAGGTCACGATTTCCTCACGGATCGCATCGATCGGCGGATTGGTCACCTGCGCAAAGAGCTGTTTAAAATAATCAAACAGCGGACGTCTCTTATCAGAAAGCACTGCAAGCGGTGTGTCCACACCCATTGCCGCAATGGATTCGCCTCCGTTTAATGCCATGTTCCGAATTGAATTGCGATATTCTTCGTATGTGTATCCAAATGCTTTCTGAAGCTGTTTTCTCTTTACCGGCTCGTACTCTTCTACACGCATATTCGGAATTTTCAAGTCTTTGAGTTCCACCAGATTGCTGTCCAGCCATTCTCCGTAAGGCTGCTTTGCTGTATACATTTCCTTCAGCTCTTCGTCCTGATATATTTTGCCTTTTACTGTATCGACCAACAGCATTTTTCCCGGATGGAGACGTTCTTTTAACACGACCTCTTCCTCCGGCACATCCAGAACTCCGACTTCGGAAGCCAGGATCAAATCTCCGTTTTTCATCACATAATAACGGGACGGACGCAGACCGTTTCGATCCAGAACCGCTCCCATGATATCTCCGTCTGAGAACACGATGGAAGCAGGACCGTCCCATGGCTCCATCATAGTCGCATAGTACTGATAAAAATCCCTGACATCCTGAGAAAGTGTGGCATTTTTGCTCCATGGCTCCGGAATTGCGATCATCATCGCCAGCGGAAGCTCCATTCCGCTCATCACCAGGAATTCCAGCGTGTTATCCAGCATGGAAGAGTCAGATCCTCTGGTATCTACAACCGGAAGAATCTTGTGAAGCTCTCCTTTCAAGGCACCGGATTCCATAGTTTCCTCTCTTGCCAGCATCTTGTCTGCATTTCCGCGGATCGTATTGATCTCTCCATTGTGTACCATAAAACGGTTCGGATGCGCTCTCTCCCAGCTTGGATTTGTATTCGTACTGAAACGGGAATGTACCAGTGCGATCGCAGACTCATAATCCGGATCCTGAAGATCCGCAAAAAATGTCCGAAGCTGTCCCACTAAAAACATTCCTTTGTATACGATCGTTCTGCTGGACATGGATACCACATAGGTGTTGTCATTACTCTGCTCAAACACCCGGCGGGCAATATAAAGCTTCCTCTCGAACTCCAGTCCTTTCTCCACATGCTCCGGCTTTTTGATGAATGCCTGAACAATGTGCGGCATACAACTTCTTGCCTTTTCTCCCAGCACCTCCGGATGCACCGGAACCTCACGAAATCCAAGAAGTTCCAGCCCTTCTTTTTCTACAATGATCTCAAACATCTTCTTTGCCTGATTGCGCTGTAATTCTTCCTGCGGGAAGAAAAACTGCGCGATCCCGTACTCTCTTTCTTCTCCCAGGCTGATCCCCAGCTCTTTACAGACCTTCTGAAAAAACTTATGAGAGATCTGAAGCAGAATTCCGACACCATCTCCGGTTTTCCCTTCGGCATCCTTTCCCGCTCTGTGTTCCAGGTTTTCTACAATCTTCAGCGCGTTTTCCACGGTTTTGTGGCTTTTGATCCCTTTGCTGTTTACTACCGCGCCGATTCCACAGTTATCATGCTCAAATTGTTCCCGATACAGACTTTTTGTCTCTTGTTCCATGTAATTTTTCATTCTATCCTATTCCTCTCTGTTTATTTTTCTGTTCACACCTTTTACTCTCCGCTGGCGCCATAGTTCGCCAGTACGCGTGCAGATGGATCTGTCACATCACAGCCCTCCCACTCCTGATTCGGCATCCAGAAGCCTGCGATCATTTCCGCCTGTCCCGGATAATATTTTTCAAAAATCTCCCGATACAAAAGAGACTCTTTTGTAAACGGCTGTGCATAAGTATATTTTTGACGTTCCTTTTCAAACGCTTCCTCTGTGTAACATGTATCAGCGTACTCTTTCAGGTCGTCTACCATAGAATGTCCCACCGCATCCGAAAATGCTGCCTTTTCTCTCCAGAGAATATGTTCCGGCAGATAGTCCCCTTTCTCAAACGCATGGCGGAGCAAATATTTTCCTTTCCGATACACATTCTGCTTTTTCTCCGGATCGATTGCCATCACATACCGGACAAAGTCCAGATCTCCAAATGGCACTCTGGCTTCCAGAGAATTTACGGAAATACACCGGTCTGCCCGAAGGACATCGTACATATGCAGCTCTCTGACCCGCTTTTCTGATTCTTTCTGAAATGCCTGCGCCGACGGTGCAAAATCCGTATATTTGTATCCAAACAGTTCATCTGAAATTTCTCCGGTCAGAAGAACCCGGATATCCGTCTGCTCATGAATGGCTTTGCAGACAAGATACATCCCTATGCTGGCACGGATCGTTGTAATATCGAACGTTCCCAAAAGTCCGATCACATCCTCCAGTGCCGAGAGCACATCCTCTTTTGTAATGATTACTTCTGTATGCTCACTTCCGATGTAATCTGCCACCTCTTTTGCGTATTTCAAATCGATGGCATCTTTTTGCATCCCAATTGCAAATGTACGGATCGGAGTTTTACTCTTTCTCGCTGCCACTGCGCACACAAGCGACGAATCCAGCCCTCCGGAGAGAAGAAATCCGACTTTCGCATCTGCCACCAGCCGCTTTTCGATCCCGGTCACCAGTTTCTCCCGAATATTGGCACACACCTGCTCCAGATCATCCTGACAGATCTCATCCACCTTTGTAATATCGCAGTAGCAGACAAATTCTCCGTCTTTATAATAATGCCCCGGCGGAAACGGACGGATTTTTTCACACAGCCCGATCAGATTTTTGGCTTCACTTGCAAATACGATGATTCCCTTCTTATCATATCCATAATAGAGCGGGCGGATACCGATCGGATCTCTTGCCGCAATATATTCCTGTGTTTTTCCGTCATAGATGATGCAGGCAAACTCCGCATCCAGCATACGAAACATTTCTGTGCCATATGTCTCATAGAGCGGCAGAAGCACTTCGCAGTCCGAATCACTCTGAAACGTATATCTGTCGGAAAGGCTTTCTCTCAAACGCTCAAATCCGAAAATCTCTCCATTGCATACCACATAACTGCCACCCAGTGAAAACGGCTGCATCCCGGATGCCGTAAGCCCCATGATCGCAAGTCTGTGGAATCCAAGCAGACCATTTCCGGTATCTACAATCCTGCTGTCATCCGGTCCTCTGGAAATCGTTTTATCAAATCCTTTCTGAAACTCATCCAGATCATCGCAAATACCGCAATATCCTATAATTGAACACATAATCAAGCCCCTCCTGTAATCAGATTCTCTTATCACAACAAAAAAAGGCCCCCTTCACGTAAAAATATACGTAAAAGACGCCTTTGTCTGATATGTTTTGCATTTTACACTGACAATTCCTGTTTGTCAAGTTGGTTTTTTCCTAATTCTCCACTTCCCGCAGTCGCTCCACCACAGTCACAGTCCGCATCCTGCTATGAATCCACTCTTTTATATTTTTCAACCACCAGTACCAGGCAGACAAATGCTGCTGCGAAAACAAGCTGTATCATAATCGCCTGCAAGAACTGTCCTTTTGCAGAAGCTGTCAGATGTCCGAAATCAGCAAGAATATCATTTGCTTTCTCATACCAGTATACTGGAAGGAACTGACTCACAGCTTTTACATCATTTCCCATGAACTCAAGAGGCACAAACGCACCTCCCAGAAAGCACATTCCCAGAGAAATGATATTCGCAATTCCGGTCAACGCGTCTCTGTTCGGTGCAATTGTTCCCATCAGATATGCCAGCGCAATCGCTACGAAAAGCATGAATACCGAATTCAACAGGTAATATGCAAAATTTCCTGATGTATAAAAATCTTTTCCAAAAAATACAATCGCAATTACAATTACAAAGATCCACAGCGCAATCCCTGCCAGGCTCATGCACAAAATCCCCTCCAGACTTTGTCTTCTTCCGGAAACAGGAGATGCCGCCATCCTTTTTTTCAGATCTGGATTATGAAAAACAATCAGAATATTACCCATCACAAATCCAGATAATGCCAGAAACAGATACGGCATATACCGAAAATAATATACATACGGAGCATCTTCTGTGTTTTTCCCATCCTTTAAAAAGGTTACCTTCACGCTTTGTGTCCTCTCAAGAGCACTCGCTGCTTCCGCCTCCGTAAATCCTGCTGCCTGATACGTTCTGGCATTATTCAGAAAGCTGTTGATCTGCTGATCCACATAACTGCCCGAATATGTATCCGGAATTTTTGTCACAGAAAGTTTTTCGTCTCCCTTGATACATTTCTCATAAAAATTCTCCGGAATTCTGACCACATAATACACTTCTCTGTAATACAGCTTTTCCTGTATCTCAGAAACGTCATTTTCTACAGGAATCAGATGATGCAGATTTCCAAGATACTCTGTCAGAGACTCTGCAAGACTTCCTCCATCCTCATCGACAATTCCAATATTCAGCTTTTCCGCCTGATAACTTGTTTCTGACTTTCCCGCTGTGGACTGAAACAGAAGCGTACATCCGAAAAAAATAGCAACATATAGCAGTATCAACATTCTGTTCTGACCGATAATCTTCATGTATCCTTTAAATACTGTCATAACGTTCCCTCCTGACAACCACAAATGAAACTGCAAGAATTACTGTACACATGATAAATAATGTAAGAATGTCATTTCTGAATCGTACCGGATCGTCGTACACATTAATACAGTAAAAAGCATCTGAAATTACTGCCGCCGGATTCAGTTTGTTTACAAGGGGCAATGCACGGTCAACGGCATGTTTTATCTGTACATTCACAAGACCAGCCAGCACACTGGTTGTCATAGAAATCCCAAGCATGATTCCAACCTTGATCCCCTCGCTGAACTTGCCGATACTGCACACCAGAATTCCCATACTCACTCCGATTACACAGCCTGCCGCCACAATCAGCAGCATTTTTCCCATACTTCCCTGAAATTCCATCTGAAGTACATATTTGCAGTAAACAATTAAAATCACCACATTTAAAAAATGAAGTATAAAAGAAGAGATCAGCTCCGTAAGTATCATCTTCAGTCTGTGTACCGGAGATACACATTGTCTCGCAGCCAAAGTACTCAGGTTTGCCTGCAGCCACATCGCAGAACCAAGACCGATAAAACAGCCGTACATGCACGCCATCGCAGCCAGCGCATAAAAGAATCCCATGTTCCCGTTGGTCGTTCTGCCGCCTGCGGAAACATTCTCTACCAGTTCCTGATAGTCCGACATCGCGGCAACCGCCTTTTTCATATTTTCAGGATGTACATCTGCCACTGTTTCCAGCGTATCCTTTCCATTTAGATAGCTCTCCAGAAGACTTTGCATAATACTCTGAGCAAGTCCGTTTTTTCCCACCTTCAGATAAGGCGTTTCTGTTCCATAAAAAATTCCGGAGATTTTCTGATCCTCAAGCTTCTGCAACGCTTCTTTTTCTGTCATTGTTTCCACATGGATCAAAGTTCCTTCTTTGCTGACTTCTTCCAGGAATGACGGAAATACTGAATCTCCCGGATTCTCTTCCACAAAAGCAGCCTGAACAGTTTCAAAATCTGACTCTGAAATGTTCCCGAATGCAAAATAAAACAGCGTTCCGAGAATCAGCGGAAACATGCAGGGCCAAAATAACATACTGAAATTCTTTACTTTTCTGATCACACTGTATTTTATCAAATGAAACATCTCTCTCCCCCCCTCTAATCGCGAAGCTGCTTTCCTGTAATCTCAAGAAATACATCATTCAGAGTCGGCAGCTCTGAGTAGACTCTTCCAAAAGCAGTCCCCTGCTCCTCCAGACAGTGAAGGATCCGCACAAGGTTATGTCTGGCTTCCGTACACTGTACAGTAAGAATGTCATTTTGATAATCAACAGCGAATACATGCGGCAGCTCTCTGATTCCTGCAAGCTGCTCCTCACTTAGTACGACCGCCTCGATCGTCACCTTTTCCCCTGTTTTGATCATCCCGGTAAGCTGTTCTTTGGTGCCAACAGCAATACTCCTTCCATGATCCATGATCGCAATCCTGCTGCAGATCTGCTCCACCTCTTCCATATAATGAGAGGTATAAACAATGGTTGCTCCCTGTCTGTTCAGCTCCTGAATTCCTTCCAGAATCCGGTTTCTGCTCTGCGGATCCACAGCCACTGTAGGTTCATCCAGAATAATCAATCTGGGCTTGTGTGCAATGCCACAGGCAATATTCAGCCTTCTTAAGAGTCCGCCGGAGAGCTTCTTTGGTCTTGTCTTTTGGTAGTCCTCCAGCCCTACAAAAGCAATCGCCTCTTTTACAAGACTTTTTCTTTTTTCTTTCTCTTTTACATAAAGTCCGCAGAAATAATCAATATTCTCATATACTGTCAGTTCATCAAAAACCGCCACATTCTGAAGTATGATCCCTATCTGCTTTTTCACCTCATAATGATCCGGTGCCATCTCCTGACCGAATATCCGTATACTGCCTTTATCATATTTCAAAAGTGCCAGCATACAGTTGATCACTGTTGTTTTACCCGATCCGTTCGGTCCCAGAAGTCCGAAAATTTCACCCTCCCGAACATCCAGATTCAAATGATCCAGGGCAACAAAAGAACCGTATCTTTTTACAAGATTTTCTATCTGTATGATTCCATTTTCCTGAAAACGCTCTGTTCCACCCATATATGTCTCCTCCTTGTTTGATCGAACGCTGTTCTTTTCCTACAGCTGATACCCAAATTATAAACTGCCCGCTTTCCATCCGGTAGTGAACGCTGTCATTTCCCCACATGACAAATGTCACTTTCCGTCTTTCCTTTTGCCTTTTCCTTTGCCCGGATCCTGATTTTGTATTATACTGAGGATATCCAAAGATAAATCTGTTTACCGGGAGGAATTGTACGATGCGCCATCTTGAAAATACTGGATTATTCATATTGTCCGGCTTCTTTTTCCTTTTTTTCAGAAAACTGGATTATTTTTTTGTATGCGCCTTTCTCCTGTGCCTGTGTTTGTGCTGTACCAGTTATTTTGCACAGTCAAAAAGGCTTCACCTGGTTCTGTGTACCGCTTTTATAGCGGCCGCTTTTCTGATTCCGGGAATGTTTCTGTTTTTTCCCGCAGTATTTTATGTGCTCCTTCTGGATCAGTATCATATTCCGGCTCTTTCATGTAGTGTTCTTTACTTTTACGGCATCTGGTCAGACGGAGAACGAATTCCTCTTTTTTCCTTCTGGGGAATCTTCTTGTTTCTCCTGGCTTTCCGTCTGCAAAACCGCACAGAAGCCGCAGAATGTCTGGAACAACGGCTCATGAAACTAAGAGATGACAGCACCGAAAAAAATCTCCTTCTGGAAGAAAAAAACCGGATGCTTGCGGAAAAACAGGATTACGAAATTTATGCAGCCACGCTGAAAGAACGAAACCGGATTGCCAGAGAAATTCATGACAATGTCGGGCATCTGCTCTCCCGCTCCATCCTGATAACAGGCGCCGCCAAGGCCCTCAATGCTTCCGATGCACTTTCGCCGGTTCTGGATAATCTGGACCATTCTCTGAATCAGGCAATGACGAGCATCCGCTCCAGCGTCCATGACCTTCATGACGAGTCACTGAATCTGAAAGAAGCAGCCGAAAGCCTGACCTCAGATTTTACATTCTGTCCCGTAACTCTGCATTATGACATGGGCTTTGAAGTTCCGAGGGAAATTAAATATTGTTTTATCAGCATTATAAAAGAAGCGCTTTCCAACGTGGCCAGGCACAGCAATGCCACTCTGGTACAGATTACCATGCGGGAACACCCTGCACTGTATCAACTTTGTATCGAAGACAATGGCACCCTGACAGAAAGCAACCTGGAAACATTGCTCCCAAACAGAGGCATCGGTCTTTCCAATATGAACGACCGGCTCAAAGTCCTGAACGGAAACCTGCAGATCACAATCCAAAAAGGGGTTCGCCTTTTTATCACAATTCCAAAAGAACAGGAGTATTAAGTTTATGAATATTGTAATTGTTGATGATGATATTGTTGTCTCCGGCGCACTGAAAACCATTCTGGAAGCCAGCGGTGACATTACCGTTTCCGCCACAGGCACGGACGGAAAAGACGCAGTAAGATTATTCAGAACATACAGACCTGATGTACTTCTTATGGACATCAGAATGAAAGAACTCAGCGGACTTGACGCATCCGCTGAGATATTAAAAGAATTTCCCGATGCCAAAATTCTTCTTCTCACCACGTTCTCTGATGATGAGTATATTGTAAGGGCATTAAAACTTGGTGCGAAAGGCTATCTCCTCAAACAGGATTACGAAAGCCTCATCCCGGCACTGCACGCGGTTCACTCCGGACAGACTGTTTTCGGAAATGAAATCATTTCCAAGATTCCCGAGCTTCTTCAAACCGGTCTGGCATTCCACCTGGAAGACTACGACATCAGCGAACGGGAGCTTGAGATCATACGCCTGATCGCTGACGGTCTCAGTAACAAAGAAATTGCTTCTCGCCTGTTTCTTAGTGAAGGAACCGTCCGGAATTACCTGAGTTCGATCCTTGATAAACTAAATCTGCGTGACAGAACACAAGTCGCTGTATTTTATTACCGGCATAAATAACAAGTTTTCCACAGCCTATCGGTTTCCGGACAACATTTTCCACACAAAGGACTGGCCTTTTCCACAAATCCGCCAAAACAGTGCTGTCAGAGCAAAGCAAAGCACCGGAAGCAGGAAAAACAAGAGGATTCCCGGCCACATAGAAGCGGAAAGATACTTGCTCACCAGTACGTTCATCCCCCGCACGATCAGAAAATGCGTCATATATACCATAAAAGTATGCTTCTGCCAGCTCACCGCCATCGGAAGCGGCAATTTACAGGTCAGACACCACAAGGCAGATGCAAACAGCAGAAGATACATCAGATTGGTGAACATACTCGGTGAATGTTTGAAAAAATAATACGCCAGAACTGCAAGAATCACGCTCGCCAAAAGCAGCAGCCAGCTTGTATTTTTACTTTCTACTGCACCGCTTCCATGAACTCCGATATATCCGCCTGTCATATAAATAAACAGCCAGTTGCAAAACGCCTGTGCCTGTATACCTCCGAATGCCAGATCTCCGCAGATTCCAGTACTGTCAATGACAAGCACAAGAACGATCGCCACGATCCCCATATATCGATTGCTGATCAGCAAATAGATCAGAGGAGAAATCACAACAAATAAGATCAAAAACTGTAAAAACCATAAAAACACGCAGTATCTGTAATTGAGTACCGCATCCACGATCCCCTTCCAGGTTACTGTGATCGGTGGTTCATTGAACACAGCCCGCAAAGGTGTGATATATGACACCCCTACATGAATGAAATAGTAAAGCAGTGTCCAGATCACATACGGGATAAACAGCCCCACAAACCGCGTCTTATATTTTTCCAGCACTTTCCCCCAGGAATAATTTCTGTAAAACAGGTATCCGGAACACAGAAAAAATCCTGCCACACCGACCACTGCGATATCCGAAACGATCGTCTGCTCAATCTGATTAAACAACGGCTTTCCCTCTATCATTACCACTTCTGTAAACAGATCCGTATTCTGTGCATGAATCCAAACAACAAAAATACAGAGTATAAAATTGTACCATGTTACCCGATTGCTGAATGTATTCTTATTCATATGCTACTCCTCAATGATCTGGATCTCCAGATAATCAAAATCAATGGAATCCACAAAATTATCCTGATAAAATCTTGCCTTTGCATGCTTCTTAAATTCTGCGATCGTCACATCCAACCAGATCGGCTTGCTGAGATCAAACTCATAGCAGATTTCCTCCAGCGCATTGAAAATTTTATGTGTGCGTGTCTCATCCGAATCGTCACAGATCACCGTGTCCCGCAGCATCCGGTTGTCTTTAAATTCTTTTGCCCATAATCGAAACATTGTTTTTCTCCTTTTTGCAAATTTATAAAATAGAAATTCCACCGTAATTATCAGCCTTACAGAGTTTTAGTATAACACTAAACCACTGGTTTTTAAATAGTACCAAACCACTTTCATACAATCAATTTTTCTCACAAAAAAGTCTGCCCGCAGAAAGTATTCCGCTTTCTGTGGACAGACTTTTTATTATAGATACTTTTCCTTTATTCGTTATGGATTGCTGCCAATGGGCTCAGCCGCATTGCCCGAAGTGCCGGGAAATAACCTGCCGCCATCCCCACAAATACTGCAAAAATCATGGATGCCGCTGCCAGCCAGAGCGGAATATAGGAAATATTTCCTTCCACTCCCATTGCCCCGCTGCTGGCCACGATCGCATTGATCACAAAAGAGATCAAAAAACTTAAGATATTTCCGACCAGTCCGCCGATAAATCCGATAAACGCTGCCTCTAACAGAAACATCTGCTTGATATTGCGCAGGCTGCATCCCAATACCTTGATCACACCGATTTCTTTTGTTCTCTCATAAATGGACATCATCATTGTATTGGCAATTCCGATCGCCGCTACAAACAGTGACACGGCACCGATTCCACCAAGAACCGCCTGCACCATTGCAAACTGTTTTTTCATGCTGTCCATATACTCCACATTTGTAGTCACCTGGAATCCCATATTTCGGATTTCTGTGGACAGTGCGTCTACATTGTCAATGTCATCTGCCTTGACTTTCAGTGAGGAATATACAAAATCCTTATATGGTTTTCCGGATTTTGTAGTTGGCTGTCCCGGAATCGCTCTGCCGCTGAACTCCTTTTTCAGCATACTTTTCAATGTCTCGAGGTTACAATACACAGAATAGGAATTTGCATTGTATGTATCCACATCCCCTTCCACCATGCCGCTTGCCCGCACGACATACTTTTTCGGCGGCTTTGTGCTCTTCTGTGTCTTGCCGTCTCCGCTGCTCTCCGCTGTTGTCCCTCCCGTAGAAGGCGACTGACTCGAATTATATCCCTCCTGATCCAGGATCAAAAACAATGAATCATGAGCCAGATCTATATCCGGAAGCACTCCTGTCTCCCAATACATCTTTCCTGTTGATTCTTCTGAAAAGTTTGTAATGACATTATTTCCGATAACCAGATCCAGTTCCGCACTGCCTGCTTTCGGAAGGCTTCCGCCCGGTGCCAGCTTGATGTTCAGATCTTTCAGCCCTTCCTCTGTCATACCTGTCAGAGGACAGTATCCGATATATCCGTTTTTCTTTAAAAGTGCATCAATTGACAAAACCGGCTGCACGTCTGCCACATGATCCAGCTTTTTAATCTGTTCGATCACATCATCTGTTGTATATTTGGTCGCTTCCTCTTCGTTGTTGGTATCCCCCATATAGAAACCGCCCATCTGGGAAGAACCTTTTCCCGTCACTGTCAGACTTGTAACACCTCCGGATTGCTCAATTTCCTGATACATCGATTCCTGAAGTCCAAGCCCCAGCGAGATCATGACTACGATAGATGCAGTACCAATGACAACACCCAGCACTGTCAAAAACGTCCGAAGTTTTCTTCGTTTCAGACTGTTGCTACTCATCCTCAGTAAATCGATCCACCTCATTCAGCAAGTCCTCCTCTTCCAAAGCCGCCATTTTTTTCTTCTTATGTCTGCGCAGCAATACAACTGTAACAATTCCTGCCACCACAACAACCGCGATCACGATCGGAACAACCGGAAGTCCTTTTTCCGGTGCTTCTGCCTCCATCGGCATCATATCCGCAGGATTCTGTGCAGGTGTTACTGTCAGAGGAAATTCTTTCTCCATACTCGCACTCTTTCCGGCTTCATCTTCATAAGAAATCACGACTTTACACTTTTTCGTCTCATCCATCTCCTGATTTGCTGTTACGATTCCGTCAATAGAACCTGTTGCCCCCGGCTCTATATTTCCTACAAATACTTCTTTTCCTGTCAGACCTTCCCCTTCAAATTTGGCTTTTACATTGTAAAGCTTGATTCGTCCGGTATTGTAAAGACTGCAGGTAATATTTGCTTCTTCTCCAACAGCAACGGATTCCGGTGCCACTTCAATGTCACTCAATTCAAATCTGGCTGCCTGCTTTACCGGGATTGCCAGACTGGAAGCACTTTCAAACTGTGTGGCATTGCCGTCCTCATATTTCATGGACATCGCAATACTGTATGGTTTCTGCACAAGATCTGCTCTTGCATTCAGATCAATGGAAATATCTTTTGTCCCTCCTGCCGGGATTCCATCCAGATAAATCGAGCTGGAACCGGATGCAGGCAAAAATGCCGGCGCCTCTGCTGCTGCGTCTGTTCCGGAAGCCGGTGCCTGAAGATCAAACAGCATATTGGAAACCGCTGTCGTGGAAGATGTATTCTTCAAATGAATGATCAGTTTAAAGTTGCTTCCCGCATTGACATCGCCCGGATCTGTATTAAACCCTGTCACGATCACTCGCGGTACTGAAGCAGTAGAAGTTCCACCGCCACTTCCTCCTCCGGAGATGATCGGATCCGTGTTTGTCACTCCACCAGCCAGACTTTCCCCGCCGCCCTGTGGCTCCTGCGGTGTTTCCGGCTGTGCATTGTTATTGTTATTATTGTCATCTGGTTTTTCCTCCGGCTTTGCCGTTGTCTTCGCAAAGATGTACGGTGTACTCTGGAATTGGTTCTCACCATCATCATAAGTCACTGTAAACGCCAGTTTGTATGATTTTGTCTCCACATCATCGCGTACCTTTAAATCTTTCCAGACTGCTTCTGCGTACTGTCCCGCCGGGATTGTTCCCAGCTCCAGTTCGTTGTTCATATCGGCGATTTCAAACGGCCAGCTCGCCCCATCATCAAGTACCGGAGAAATCTTTACATTCCCCGCATCCTGTGTTCCCTTGTTCCAGACCCGAATCAACAGTTCACTTGTCTCTCCTGCTGCATACTGTGGTGTTGTCTGTCCGTTTCCGAGTGTCAGTCGTATCGTGGGAATCGCCTGCTCTCTTGCCAGTGCACTCATCGGAAGCAGCATTGCCGCCACCAGTGCAAAACTTACGATCACTCCCATTGCCTGTTTCCATCGTCTCATTGCTCATTTCCTCCCTGCTCTGCATGTTCCCCTGCTTTTTTTCTATTGTCTTCTACTTTGACGATTTTCCCGTCTATAATATGGAAGATGCGATCTGCATATCCCGCAAGATGATCATCATGGGTTACCATGACCAGTGTTTTCTTCTGCTCTCTGACCACCTGCTGCATCAGCGCCATGACTTCCCGGGATGTACGGGAATCCAGATTTCCTGTCGGCTCATCTGCAAAAATGATCTTCGGATCTACCACCAGTGCTCTTGCCACACCGACTCTCTGCTGCTGTCCTCCGGACATCTGGTTTGGCAGATGCTTTTTATGCTTTTTCAGCTTGACCAGATCCAGCATCTTATCCGCTTTTTTCAGGCGTTGGGCTTTCGGCACACCGCGGAAACTCAAAGGAAGCGCCACATTTTCCAGCGCATTCATACTGCCTAAAAGCTGAAAAGACTGAAAGATAAATCCTACTTTTTCTCTCCTGAATCTGACAAGCTGATCTTCTTTTAAATTCTCAATATGCTGTCCGTCTATAATGACTTCTCCTTTTGTGGGTTTTTCCAGACCTGCCAGCATATTCAGCATCGTCGATTTTCCTGAGCCGGAAGTACCTACAATGGCACAGAATTCACCCTCATAAATCTCCAGACTGACTCCGTTGAGTGCTCGCACTGCAGAATCTCCAAGCTTATACAGTTTGTATAAATTCTTTACTTCAATGATCTTTTTCACACCATACCTCCTCCCAATGCACTACATTATATAAAAGAATTTAAAAATTTCTGCTTGGTAAATTATTAAAATTTTCTTAAGATTGTAATAAAAAAGAACCCACTTACCAGAGTGATCTGGCAAAAAGGCTCTCCTTGACAACTGCAACCATTTCGCATCATATGAATCAGCTATATCTGAATTCCTGACAGCCCTACTCAATCTGCCAGTCGATTGGTGTAACGCCATGTTCTTCCAGAAAATGATTGGTCTGGCTAAACGGCCTGCTTCCGAAAAATCCCCGGTATGCAGACAACGGGCTTGGATGCGGCGCTTCAAGTATCAAATGCTTCGAATTATTGAGCATTCGTTTTTTCCGCTGTGCCGGCGCTCCCCATAAGATGAATACGACCGGACGGTCCTGTGCGTTGACTGCCATGATCGCTGCATCTGTAAACTCCTCCCAGCCGATTCCTCTGTGAGAATTCGCCTGATGCGCCCGTACAGTCAGCACCGTGTTGAGCATCAGTACTCCCTGCTCGGCCCATTTTGTCAGACACCCGTGGTTCGGAATGGTACAGCCCAGATCATCCTGCAGCTCTTTATAAATATTAACCAGAGACGGAGGCACCTGCACTCCCTTTTTCACCGAGAAGCACAGCCCGTGCGCCTGATTGAAATTGTGGTACGGGTCCTGCCCCAGAATCACTACCTTCACATCTTTTAAAGGTGTCAGATGAAACGCATTGAAAATATCATTCGCCGGCGGAAAAATCTGTCTGGTCCGATACTCCTCATTGACCGTATTAAATAATGTTTTATAATAAGGTTTCTTAAATTCCCCCTTTAATGCTTCATACCAGTCTCCATTGATTCCAGACATGATGTTCACTTCCTCTCTTTTGTTTTATATTAGTCTGACGGAAATCCCCTGATCTCTCAAATATTCTTTGACCTGCCGGATCTCCAGTTCCTTATAGTGGAACAATGATGCCGCCAGTGCTGCGTCTGCGCCGCCGTCTGTCAGCGCCTCTTTGAAATGCTCCACGGTCCCCGCACCGCCGGATGCAATCACCGGAATGGACACGCTCTCTGCCACCGCTTTGGTCAGCTCCAAATCGTATCCTGCTTTTGTCCCGTCACAGTCCATACTTGTAAGAAGAATTTCTCCTGCGCCCAGACTTTCCACCTTTTTCGCCCATTCAATGGCATCGATCCCGACATCCACGCGTCCGCCGTTCTTATAAATATTCCAGCCGCTTCTATCCTCTCTCTTTCTGGCATCGATCGCCACCACTACACACTGGCTGCCAAATTTATCCGCTGCATCCCGGATCAGCTGCGGATTGGCGATCGCAGAAGAATTAATGGAAATCTTGTCTGCCCCCTCGCGAAGCAGTGCTTTAAAATCTTCCACTGTGCGGATTCCCCCGCCGACTGTAAACGGAATAAACACACACTTTGCCACTTCCCGTACCATATCGATCACTGTCCCGCGCCCGTCAGAAGATGCGGTAATATCCAGAAACACAAGTTCATCTGCACCTGCCGCGTCATACGCTTTCGCAATCTCTACCGGATCCCCGGCATCCTTTAAATCCACAAAATTCACGCCTTTTACAACTCGTCCGTTATTTACATCCAGACATGGGATAATTCTCTTCGTAAACATCGCCTCTTCCCCCTTACAGTTCTGTAAAATTTTTCAGGATCTTCAGACCTGTCTCACCGCTTTTTTCCGGATGAAACTGACAGGCAAATACATTTTCTTTTTCCACGGAAGCATGGATATGTACCCCATATTCGGCAGAAGCTTTCACGATCGACTCTTCTTCTGCTTCCAGGTAATAAGAGTGCACAAAATAAACATATGCGCCCTCTTCGATTCCCTGAAACAGCTTTCCATTATGCGCAAAATGCAGAGAATTCCATCCCATATGAGGAATCTTCAATCCTTTTTTTGCCGGAATCTTCTTCACTTCCCCTTTTAAAACCCCAAGGCCTTTCACTCCCAAAGCTTCATCACTCTTTTCAAACAAGAGCTGAAGACCAAGACAGATTCCAAGAAACGGGATTTTTCTTCTTACAGCTTCGCGGATCACTTCATCCAGTCCGGTTTTTTCAAGCTGTGCCATCGCGTTGCCAAACGCGCCGACACCGGGAAGTATGATCCTTTCGGCATTTAAAATCGTATCTGCATCATCTGTGATCACGACCTCCTGTCCGAGAGAGAGCAGTGCTTTTTCTACACTTTTGATATTTCCTGCGCCATAATCGATAATTACTGTCATGTATGTGCTCCTTTCATCTGAACGTTCTTTCCTATGAGAAAAGGCATACAAAACACCTCCTGTTTCCAGTTGGCACGTTGTATGCCTGCATTTGCAGATTATTTTATCGCATTTTGTTCTTCATGTAAAGCTGATTTCCCGTCCAGCTCAAACCAGAATTCCACACCATTGTCAAAGTTTCTGACCCCGTATTTCTGATGGAAGGACTCCATGATTGCTTTGACGATCGACAGTCCGATTCCGTTACCGCCATACTCTCTGGTATGTGCTTTGTCTACTTTGTAGAACTTGTCCCACAACTTTGCAAGATCCTCCTGAGGGATCGGATGACCACTGTTGAACACCGTCACCCGAACAATGTCATCTTTTGACAGGACACGGACTTCGATTCTGCGCTCATTGTCCACATGGTGGATCGCATTGGTGAGATAATTGCGGATCACCTGCTCTGTTTTGAACTCATCTGCCCACACATAGACCGGACTCTCACCGATAAAATCAATCTTCGCATCGGCCTGCTGGATCAGGATCTCACAGCTCTGGATCACACCCTGGATCAGTTTGGAGACATCAAAACGTTCGAATATAACTTCATCATTTCCAAACTCAAGCTGATTCAGCGTCAGAAGATTCTTGACCATGAGATTCATCTTGGAAGCTTCATCCATAATCACATCACAATAAAACTCCCGGCTTTCCGGATCATCACTGACGCCTTCTTTCAATCCTTCTGCATATCCCTGGATTAAAGCGATCGGCGTTTTTAACTCATGGGAAACATTGCCCAGAAATTCATTCCGCATATCTTCCATTTTTTCTTTCTTCTCAATATCCTTCATCAACTCATTATTGGCGCGCTTCAGTTCCGAAACTGTCTTCTCCAGACGCTCGGACATAATATTGAAATTATTCCCGAGCGTTCCGATCTCATCCTCTCCACCTCCGGTGTACCTTGCGTCAAAATCCAGCTCTGACATCCGTCTGGAAAGGGAAGCAAGCTGTGTGATCGGCTCTGTAATCTTTCTCGCAAACAAAGATACCAGAATTCCTCCCAGCACCAGTGCCGCAATTCCGACATAGACCAGCAGCTTGTTTGCAAGCGCCGTACTCTCCCAGATACTGTCCAATGGACTCCTCAGAATAAAGATCGCTCCTTTAGAATAGGTTCCCCACATTTCCAGATAGTCAATTCCTGCTACCGGATCTCTGATCTTTCGTATTTCATAGTTGTCCGTACTTTTCAGAAGCTCTCCTTCATCCTGATTCTGATTAAATACATATCCGCGCAGCTGGCTGACAAGCTGTTCCTGATCTCCTCTCGGCGAGAAAATCACCTGATTATCCTGTAAGACAAGCATGGATATATTCGTACGCTCCATCACTTTCCACGCGCGCTCATCTTCCTTATTTCCCTGTGCCAGTGCCGTTCCTACTGTCTTATGCACTTCCAGAAGGTCCCTCTCCTTATGCATGATGTAGTATGTCTCCAGACACTTGGAATATACGAGAAACATCATGACCAGAATAAAAATGATCAGTCCGCTGAATACTACGGTCATCTGCCTTTTGATCGAATGTTTCATTACTCTACCTCAAACTTATAGCCCATCCCCCAGATGGTCTTGATATATTCTCCCTTGTCCCCCAGCTTGCTCCTAAGTTTTTTGACATGGGTATCAATCGTTCTGGCATCCCCGAAATAGTCGTAATTCCACACATTATTCAGAATCTTTTCTCTGGAAAGTGCAATTCCCTGATTCTCGATAAAATATGTCAAAAGCTCGAACTCTTTAAAACTCAGATCTACCGGTGATCCATCACTCATCACTGTATGTGCCGCTTTGTCCACCACGATTCCGCCGGCTGAAATCTCATCTGTGTTTCCGCTTCCCTGCGTCCTTCGAAGGATTGCTTCTACTCTGGCTACCAGGATTTTCGGACTGAACGGCTTGGAAATATATTCGTCCACTCCCAGATCAAATCCCTGCAGCTCATCCCGCTCTTCCGATCTTGCCGTCAGCATGATGATCGGCACCTTTGAATGCATACGGATCTCCCGACAAACCTGCCATCCATCCATCTTCGGCATCATCACATCTAAAATGATCAGCGCAATATCTTTATCCTCATAAAAATAGTCCATTGCCTCCATGCCGTCTGCGGCCTCTAACACGGTATATCCCTGCCTCACAAGAAAATCCTTTACCAGCTTTCTCATCCTGCTCTCATCATCTACTACTAAAATTTTCGTCTTATCCATCTTTTCCTCACTCCTCATCTTGCCACTCTTTGTTACTGTGAACAGCAACCACTCTTTAGCTTCATCATATCAAAGATTTATGTCCGTACTGTGAAATTTCTGAATTTATTCTACACTCTTTAATGACTCCACCATATCAATCTTTTTGAGTTTAAAATACATGACAAGATTTACAAATACAGAAAATGCAAGTGTAATCAGAAAACTGTATCCATAACTGGACATTTCAATACTGCGTCCGAACATCGCAGAATCTACTTCTACTGTCACGATCACAAACCGGTGCAGAATACTTCCGAGAATAATACCGGCAACGCCGCCGATTACAGTCAGTATCATATTTTCCCTGTATACATATGCCGATACTTCATTATCATAAAATCCAAGTACCTTCAATGTTGCCAGTTCTCTTCTTCTCTCTGTAATGTTGATACTGTTGAGGTTATACAATACGACAAATGCCAAAAGCCCTGCCGAAATAGCCAGCACTGCCATTACAATATCCAGACTTCCAAGCATGTCATCCAGCTGATCTTCAATGGAATCTGTATAGCTGATATTCAGTGCTCCTTCTCCTTTCAAGATATCCTCTCCCAAAATCTCCAGCTGATCTTCATATCCTTTTTTCATCTGGAAATACACACTGTTATACTGCGGCTCTTCCCCATACAAAGACTGGTATATTTCAGGACTCATATACAGATAGTGCCCGATATAATTTTCGCAGATCTTTCCGACCTTTACTTTGACATCTTCTTTTCCTGTCTGGCAGAGCGTGATCGTATCCCCTTCCTTTACTTCCAGAAGTTTCGCTGTCTTCTCTGTAAGGATTACCCCTTCCGTCTCCAGATCATACTGTGTATAAGATCTGCGATCACGAAATACTACCATTTCTTGAAAGTCCTGCAGATCTTCCGGAACATTCAGATATACTTCCTGTTCTTCGTTCCCATGTTTTACCTTCATCTGACCAAGATATCCCACCGCAGTCTTATCTACCTGATCATTCCAGTACAACTCCTGTTCCACATTATTCTGCTCCTGCTTACTGGCGCTGGTATTTAAAATAATATTGGCATCATAGAGCTGAAGTTCATGATACTGAAGCTTCGCAATATCAACAATAGAATCCCGCAGGCCAAATCCCACTAAAAGCAGAGCCATACACCCGCCAATTCCAAACACTGTCATAAAAAACCGCTTCTTATAACGCAGCAGATTCCGGATTGTTGCCTTCCAGATAAAATTGAACTGGCTCCACAAGGATGGAATCTTCTCCAGAAATACTCGTTTTCCTTTTTTCGGGGCAGGCGGACGCATCAATTCCGCAGCCTGTTCTCTCAATTCTTTATAGCAAGAGAACAATGTAGCTCCCATCGTACACAACAGAGCCGTCAGTGATGCTGAAACTCCATAGTAAAGGTTATATGGAATCACAGCCGTATTCATATGAGGATACATAATTCCATAAGCTGTCACAATAATATAAGGAAGGATTTTTTCTCCAACCAGCACACCGGACACACAGCCTCCCACTGTCGCCCAGAATGCATATCCCAAATATTTTCCGGCAATGGAACGTCTGGAATATCCCAGCGCTTTGAGTGTTCCGATCTGAGTCCTCTGCTCTTCCACCATACGCGTCATAGAAGTCAGACTGATCAACGCCGCAACTAAAAAGAATAAAACAGGAAATACTCTCCCGATGGCCCGCATTCGGTCGGCATTCTCTCCGTATCCACTGTACTCTGTCAGATCTTCCCTGTCATTTACATACCACTTTCCCTGTTCCAGGCTTGTCTTTTGCTGCTCGATCTGCTGTTGGAGCTGAGGTGCTGCAATTTCCATCGCCTCCGGCGGAACTTCTGCCAGTAATTCTGCCTGCTTCTGATCCATCTGCTGCATCAGCTCTTCCCGACGGATATCCTCACGCTCCGACTGGATCGCTTCCACCTTCTTTTTTGTCTCATCCACCAGATTATCATACTCTTTTGTAAAAGCAGTCTCTTCTTTTGCGCCTTTCACCTGAATCGAAATTTCTGTATACGCATCCATCTGAAAGCTTTCCGGAAGTACCGATATAAAACCACTGACACTTCCGTTTCCGATCATACTGCTTCCTCTGGAAAAGGAAATGTACTCCGGACTGCTCACACTTCCCACGATCTGAAAGGTGCTCTGTGTCAGTTCTTCTGTCACTTCCGTATCCTCATCCTTCAGAAATGTGATCTTATCTCCGATCTGATATCCGCTGGATGCCAGAAAATCTGCATCTGCCACGCACTCGTCCGCTTTCTCGGGCATACGCCCCTTTTCTACCTTCAGCTCATTTATCCCATCCTGAGAGGAAAAAATATGTACGACCTTCTGACTGCCGTCCACATCACATAAGGCATCCATGGAATAGACAGGCTGTGCCTGTTCCACTCCCTTGACCTCCCGTATCGCCTGCAAGTCATCCGCTGTCAGCCCCATCGTACTGACTACCTGCAGATCCATCAGCTTACTTTTGTCAAAATACGCGTCTCCCGATAAGCGCATATCCGGTTCCGCTGCCCGGATTCCCGAAAAAAACGCAGTTCCTATGGCAACAATGAAAAAAATGGAGAGAAATCTTCCGAAGCTCTTTCGTATTTCCATATAAAAATCTTTTCGCAGTGCTTTTTTTCTCATCTCATCCCCCTACCACTCAATCTCATCTATGGATATCGGATTCTCGTTTACTTTCATACTGGATACTTTTCCGTTTTTGATCTTGATCAGACGGTCGGCCATCGGTGCCAGTGCCGAGTTGTGTGTGATCACGATCACGGTCATTCCCTTTTCCCTGCACATCTCCTGCAAAAGCTTCAGGATCGCCTTTCCGGTATTATAATCCAGTGCTCCGGTCGGCTCATCACATAAAAGAAGCTTTGGATTTTTAGCCAGAGCTCTTGCGATAGAAACTCTCTGCTGCTCTCCCCCGGAAAGCTGTGCCGGGAAATTATCCATTCGCTCCTCCAGTCCGACTTCTTTTAATACTGCTCTTGCATCCAGCGGATTTCGGCAGATCTGAAGCGCCATCTCTACATTCTCCAGAGCAGTCAGATTCGGGATCAGATTATAAAACTGAAACACAAACCCGATATCGTCCCGCCGGTATCCCGTCAGCTGCCTCTCACTGTACTTTGTAATATCCTGACCGTCCACTGTGATCCGACCGCCACTGGCAGTATCCATCCCGCCAAGTATATTCAAAACCGTCGTCTTTCCTGCCCCACTTGGGCCTACAATCACTACAAATTCACCTTTTTGTATCGAGAAATCGATTCCGTCTACTGCCCGGATCTCCACTTCTCCCATATGATAAATCTTTGTAATATTTTCCAACTTTACAAATGTGTCCATACATTACCCATCCTTTCCGCTTTATTATAGCATGAGGCAAAAAAAGAAACAGTTCTTTTTTTATGAACTGTTTCTGAAAATTCAATAAATTTCGTCGATATTCCACTCGTCGTTGTGCCATTTGATCCGCGCTCTGCGGCGTTTTTCCGCTTCCAGTTTGCGCCTGCGGATCCGCCGTATCTGCAGGACTCTTAAGTAAAAGACAAAGCCCGCTGACAAAAGTACCACTCCGACACAAACAGGCAGTATGATCTTCCACATTGCGAGTTTCTTTTCATAAACGATAGAAATCGTATGTGCCCCCTGTACGGATTTCAAAGTATATTTGCCTTGATACTTTTCCAGATCGATCTCTTTTTTATCAATCTTGACTGAAGCGATTCTGTATCCTTCTTTCTCCGGATAATCTGCCTCAAATGCTTCTCCGCGCAGCACTGTTTTCCTGGAAACTGACGGCTTGTCCTCCCCAACCTGAACCTTTACTTCAACCTCATACTGGTAAGGCACTTCCGTCCTGTACAATCTGACCTTCTTTGTCCCGTCAGATAATGTGACATTCACAACCGCCAGAAAGACTCCCGGATCTAACTCGCAGATTGATTCCGGCTCATCACTGGTGACATTATCCTCAAACTGAAAATCCAGCTTTTCATAATACAGCAGTTCCTTTTCAGAAAGAGAGTATACATTCAGAAAATCACCATTTCCCGAGAACAGTGTCAGAGGAAAATTCAAAACATAATCTTCTGTCACGCACAGATCCTGATAATTTCCATCCCCTGCATAACCGCCCAGATCTCCCAGATCTTCTGTGACCTGAAACTCATTATTTAAAATCTTAAACTGATATCCTCCATCTGCATTTGTCTGGATCACATACCTGTCATTTGCCGAATCATAACCGATTCCCAGGATATTATAGGAATCTGTCACTTTCACCTTGCGCTTGAATTTCAGTGTATCTGCATCCATGATAAAAAGACATCCTCTGTTTTCCTTCTGATAACTGGTATAAAGACTGACCGCGATCTCATTGGTATTCGGATTATATGCCATTCCATTGGCATGTTCATAATCTGTCTCCTGTACCTGCATTGCAAGGGAATACTGCTCGACCGGATTGCCGTTTTTATCCTTGTCATTGCGATAGTATGCCTTTACAATATCCGGCTGTCCACTTCCATCCAGCACGTTTTCCAGACAAACGATGTAATCATCTGTCGCACATATGGACTGTACTACTCCATGTTCTGTTTCGATCGATTCTTCCTTCACCATCTTCCAGGACAGATTTTGAAACGCCTGCGGTGATGCAATCTGAGCTTGTACTGTAAACGGGCAGAGCACAGACAACAGCAGTCCTGTCAGAATGCCAAACGTCCATGCCTTCTTTCTCACAGCACCAGTTCCTCCCACTTGTCACCTGCCCCGAACGTGCAGTGAAACCGTTTCGGAAGATCACCGGTTCCAAGCAGATAATTCTGATACTTCATGATCAAATCTACTGCCACAGGGATTGCCCCCTCATACAATTTATTCAATAACAGACAGTATTCCCTGCATTTTGGATTCGGTTCTTCACTCATCACCAGCCCATGGAACTTGTCATACTGTCCGGCTGTCTTCATTGCTCCAAACAACAGGTTTCTCTTTGTTTTTCCCGGTGCATACAACGCTTTATGGCACAACTGCATCCCTTTCAGTGCTTTTCTCGCCTGCTGGGCAGTCACATGATCAAAAAACGGCGCGACTACCTTTGCATTTTTCTCAGTAGCATGGATATGCTCCGTCTGCCTGTAAGTCAAAGGATCAAATTTGTCCTCTATCAGCAGATAACGATCAAACTCCATCTCAATCTCTGAATGACCGATTCCACTTTTCTGAATCATCTTTTCTACGTAAGGATGACACTCACTGTCCAGCGCAAAATGGCAGATAAAGCCATAGATATAAGCCCTGCTCATGGTTTTGTCATCTGCATCGGCGATTACCTTTTTCGCCCTTTCAAAGAACAAATCCGCCATCTGCTTATGCATTCCATATCCCTGTCCGCTCACAGAATTGGGAATCAGTGCTCTATAATAAAACAAAATATCCGGTCCGTGCAGACCGATATCAAATAATTCTCTGTTTGTCTCCATTGCCGTCCGGATTCTTCTCGGAAGTGCATCCAGAACATCTTTTCCAAATCGATAATGTGTATACGTTGTCGGCATATGCTCTCCCCTTTCTTCAATCAAAACTCCCGCTGCTTTTGTTTTTTCAAAACCTATTTTATATCTTATCACAATTTTCCAGAAAATAAACGAAAAATCCAAATCTGTTACAAGTTTCCCCTTGACTTTTTATCAGATTCTCCTATATTATAAGTAGAACGGTGATAAACCGTATGATTCAGGGCTTGTACTGGTTTCGACAGGGGTCTTGAAGATGGAGAAGCTATCCGCAGGCAGATGCGTCAAATCGCAAACTTAAAATTAAACGCAGACGAAAATTACGCGTTAGCAGCCTAGTTGCTGCTTGTCAGCCTCAGGGCACTCACACCTTGAGAATCTGGCATCGACTTTTGTGAGAAACGATGGCAGTTAAGCTTTGCGCTGTCAGGCGTATCATGAAGCTACCGAAGCTGTAAGGATGTCCGTTTTCGTGCAGCCGGGGGAATCAAAAAGAACTGACTATGATAGTAGAAGTACATGGGATAGGCTTTTGGACGCGGGTTCGACTCCCGCCAGGTCCATTTTATAGGGAATCGCGAGAAATCGTAGATTCCCTTTTTTATTGGCTTTATCGGATATACTATTTTATAAAAAATATAATATTTTATAATTTGTGTTGCATTTTACACTGATATGCAACACGATATGCAACACGAAAGATGATACAATATTCACCCCTCAGAGAACGATCTCCGAGGGGATTTTTATTAAATAGATGTGGTCTCTTTACTGTAAATTACAGACATGAGCCTTGCATACCATGGCGCTTTAGGACTCCACTTGTAACATGGCATGTCCTTACCATTGTTGTCCTTGTAAATCTGCTGGATGATTTTTAATTCGTCTGGATGACCCAATGTTATTACTTTTTGACCGTCAAAATAATACACTGCACCTTTTCCCTCTACTGTAAATAAACATTTCATCTCTTCTTCTCCTTCCTGTTCGATTCCTGTATTCTGGTTATTTTTTTGTTCGCTGCATGCAGACGCTCTACTGTCGATTGCCTTTGCAATCGGCTCCGCAATTCCTTTTGTGCCTAAACTACGATACCGTGCTACATCATCTGTGCCGGTGCAAAATAATGTCTCTACGATCATGCCAGGCATATTAGATGCATTCAGATCATGGTATCCCGAACTGTACTTTACACCACGGTTAGTAAATCCTTTTCCTGCAAAATTATTACAGATGTTGCTTGCGATCGTGTTCATGGTCTGGTTAGATGCATCATATAACCACACCTCTGTGCCCCCTGCTGATGCCGCTCCTGCGGCGTTCATGTGCAGAGTGACATAGATATCGCATCCTGCTCCATTCGCCTTATTTGTGCCGTCAGACAACTCACCAGACACATTCGATGCGTTGGAATTACAATCAATCACAGTATGTCCGACTGCCTGTAGCATCGGTACAAGTTCGTTGTAGATCTTCCGCACTTCCGCCTGTTCATCGATCAGACCTATTGCACCTTTACAATTTGGGGAATGCCCTCCCCTTAAGCCAATTTTCATTCTTTCTCTTCCTCCTGTTCTTCCGTTTCAAATGCTTTTTCCAGTTCTTCCGCTGTTATTCTTCCGAATTCGTTCTGTTCGCTCATGTTCTCACCTCCTGTTGTGCAATAAAAGAGAGCCTGTTTCCAAGCCCTCTTGATAATATTTTTTCATTTTTCATTGATCCACTTTTTATACTCTTCCCAATCTTTCTTATTGAGTATAATTTCAGAATAATAAAAATCTTTATTTCGTATAATAGTCCAAATTTTCTTTAGCTTCTTTATAAATCCTGCCTGCTCCTTATACCAGTTATAGAAAAATTAAATATTAAAAAAGAAAATGCTATGCTGGAAATTATCCCAATATAGCATTTTCTTTTATTTAAATTTGTGTATTACCTCTGCATATCCTTGTGTATTACTCGTGTATTATGTGGTAAGATTCACAAGGTTTTCACTGGATGCTCGCACTGAACAATCCTTGAAAATACGCTGTTTCTTAGAACTTTCCGTTCTCAGCTGCTTCCTGAATGGAATCAGTCGCCCCACAATTTATAAGGATTTCATACCATTTTGTGGCTTATAAAGTCCTTGTAGTAAACAGAATACAAATACACAGAGAATATTTTATTAATTTTATTTCCAACATTTTTGCAGATATGTCTTGAGACTACTTTAGTATAGCAGCTTGCAAAACAAAAAGCAAGTCAATTTTATGACCTGCCCTTCTTTAATCCCCCACTCGTTATTTACTTTTCAGACTCTTTTGTTCGATATACATACCCTGTATATTCCCAAAATAGCTTAGGCGAAATATAATAATCGTATTGTTTAGAACCCTCCTTTTTAAAAACAGTACCTATAGGCAGAATCCCCTGTATCATTCCTTGACGAATAAACTGCTGGTCTTTTTTCATAATCTTAGCAGCCTCCGTTACAGGTACATTTCCACCATCAAACTCTGGCAACACATAAACTTTCTTTTCATTTTCCATGGGCATAGTATCCCCTTTCCATTTTTTCTTAGATACCCCATCTCATGTGTTGCCTCGGTTCTAAATTTATTCCAAGTTATCTTTGTAACGCTCATTATTTTCTATCAGTTCCTTAAATGTCACTGGTTGATAACCATTCAGCATACATCCTGCGTTTAATGCTCTCTCCAATGTACGCATGTACTGATACACCCCATCTGTCCTGTTATGAATATGACCGTAGATATGGTAAGCGCCTTTATGAAAACCATTCCATTCTGCAATAGGAAAGTGGCACAGCACAATGCGTTCTCCACAGTCCTTTACAAATAGCATCTTATCCACGGAATCAATACACCCCATAGCTTCAGAATCTTTCATAAGTACCCCATCATGATTCCCTTGAATCAGATGTTTTCTACCATTCAGTTGCTTCAGATACCAAGCTGGGATATGCTCAGAGCGATAACATACATCTCCCAAAAGATACACATCATCGTTAGTTGATACCCTGCTGTTCCAATTTTCAATCAGTACCTTGTCCATTTCAGACACAGACAGGAATGGTCTGTTGTCAAACTTCAATACATTTTTATGCCCTAAGTGCATATCCGCTATATAAAAATTCATACAATACCATCTCCTTTACTGACTCGTCATTTTTCGCAGTTTATAATACGTTGTTTTCTTCAAGTTCAAAAGTGACATAGCTTCAACAGAAGTTATCTCTTTATTTTCCACCAAAGCAATGACACGCTCCCAGTCCTCTGGCAGTTGCACCTGCGGTCTGCCAAATTTCACACCTTTTTCCAGAGCCACATCAATTCCTTCTCGCTGCCTTTTCAGAATTTTATGTCTCTCTTCTTCTGCAAAGCCACCCAAGACTTCAATTAAGATGTTGGTTATCATTTCTTGTATCCATTTTGTTTCCTCTTTGAACTCAATCAGAGTTGTAGGAATATCCAAAATCTTCACCCCAACACCCATTGCTTTAAATTCCTCTAATTCCCTCTTAATGTAGATTTTCTTTCTGGCAAGTCTATCCAGTTCTTCTATGACCAATGTATCTCCGGCACGAAGCAGTTTTGTCTTTAAGAGCTGATAATTTTCACGTTCCAAAGTTTTGCCAGACTCCTTATCCACAATAATGTTACGTTCATCCAACCCAAACTCTTTTAATTTTTTAATCTGCCTGTCCTCATGCTGAGTTAAAGAGGAAATTCTGGCATAACCCCATGTAATACCTGTCTCTGTCATGTTCCACCTCACTTTCGCTTTTTACAAAGAAAATCCGTTCGTAAAAGTCCGCATACACGGCGAACGTTCGGAAAGTCCAAAACTAAGTTTTACGAACGCCATTTCGGGTGGTTCTGGCATAGTTTTTGGATGACCGTAAAAGTATACTTTTATGAACGTTCGAAAAGTAAATCTTTTCCGAACGCTTCTGTGCCAGTTCCGAAGATACGCCCCTAATTTGCGCTGTATGCGGTTTTCATGGTAGCCTAGAGGAATTTACCCTATACAGACACTAAAAAGAGCGTACAGAGCGTTTTTGTACAAATACCCTATTCTGTCATGTTTCCGTAAAGTATCGGGCTTTTACGAACGTTGTCTGAAATCTTAACTCTGCTTTGGAAATTTTGATAGTGGCTAGAGTCGACAAAAAGTCGATAAGAAATTTGTTAGATTTGTATCCATGAAACAAAAAGGACACTGTGAAATGGTATTCTGTAAAGGAATAAAGGAAATGAATTTTACAAAAGATTTTTCCATGAACTGTCTTTGATGTACGCAGTCAGAAAACTTTCTATAATAATAGGAAGAAACTCCGTAATGATTTGCCGATTTTTCTCGAAGAAAAATCTCTAGTACCCCCTTTCTCGGCTTTGCCGTAAATATGCCTTCAGACCGCAAAAAAGATACAAAAAGTGAAGCGGTGCATCATTTCTATGTGTTTCCTATTGCTTCAGATTTTTTTCAACATCCCGTGTTTCAGCCAAAATTTTTGCAAAAAGAAATACCCATAATAGAAAATTGTTAAAAATAGCCCCTATAAATTATCAAGAAAATATGATTTTTACAGAAGCTATTTTTTCACATATCAAATTTTTTAACATTGACTTTCTCAGCAGTACCATGCTATCTGGACAAAAAGGTTACTATTGTACACACATGAAATCCTTCTCATCCAAAGTAACTCCATACTCACTCTGTACCATAGAAAGCATCTTCTTGAGTGCCAGATAAATGTTTCCTCGCTCATGAGGTTCAAACGTCTCTGCCGGCATATAAGAATTTAATACCATAGTCTTACTATCACGAAAGAAGCATCCTAAGTAAGTCGCACATACCACACACTCCAGACTTGGAAAATGAATCCTAATCTCTGCAAAGTCACTACGGCAGACATCTGTGATACATCCATGTCTCTTCGCAACAACTCCTGCTGTGGATGCAACCTTTCCTTGATTAAAAATGTTATAACAGATTTTATACTCATGATTACTCCCATCCAGAACCACGTACCTGCATTGTACCAATGCAGTCTGACCCCCATATGTTATGGATTGGCAGAATACTACTCTGCCAAACGGATAGGTATAATATACGATTGCTTTATACGGCACTAACATCTTACTGCACCTCCACTTCTCCAAAGTCTACCCTTTTTCTGTCCTGCAAAAATTGAATGACCTGCTGCATTTCTGGCGTGGCATTGGAGCATCCATACAGAGTAATATCATTTACAAAATATGTCTTGGACAACAGTTCATAAATAGCCTGCTCCTCTGTACAGTTAATCTTGATTATAGATACATACCCTTTCTGCAATAGTTGTTCAAGTTTGGCGTCAACAGTTTTAGCAAAGAAAGACTGCTTTTCTTTTCTTATAAGATTCTTAACGATATTGGTTTTTGGTACAAACTCAAAGTGATCCATAATATCCTTGGATGTGTTAAGTTTCTCTTTTAACTCCATCACTTCTTTATAGGAATAGCGTTCCAGTATTTTTTCATTCTGCTCTGCCAACCAGTAGGCACTATTCTCTACTATTTTTTTGTCATTGGCATTCAATTTTTCCATGACACTTTTTCTATCTGATACCAATTCCTCAAGATTCTCAGCAAGTAATTTTCTGTCCTCCAGTTTAGGGTTGGACATGACTCGTGTTTGAAACTCAGCGGAAGCTTTCTGCATTTCGCTGCTACACTTTCTTAAAATCTTTTCATATAAATGAATACAAAACAGTCTGTCATGCATCGCATTCTTCTCGATACGCTCACGCACTTCTGCTACTGTATCTGTAAGGTTATCAATTCTTACTTTACCTTCTTTTTTCAAGTAGCTGTCGTATGTAGTCTCAAACTTTTTCATGCTATCTTCATCATTATACAGAACTACTACCGCCGTGTGGTTTGGATACTTCTTAAGTAAATTTCTTGTTATCAGTTCATCTGCTACAGATACATCAAAGTAACATCTTCCGTCTGGTAATACATCAATAGGTGAAACAATTCCTTCTTTCACATAATTCAATATGGTCTGTGGTGCTAAATGTGTTCTTGCTGCTAAATCTCTCGTTGTTAATCTTTCCATAAATAAACCCTGCCTTTCAAAATTCATATTGTTATTTTGCTTTCACAAAGCATATAAACGTATCCATTTCCTTTGGACAGACCTCCAAATGCTCTGGATATTGGCACAGGTGCTATTACCTATAGAATGTGTGTGTATGGTAGACGCACAAATACAACTACCAACGGATAACGTGTTTATGATACAGGAACGTGTGCTATTGATACACGATAACGTGTTTATGGTGCAGGAACGTGTGCTATTGCTATTGGAATACGTGTGATGACTATCGGTGCAGGAGTGATTGATATAGAAGTGTGTGTTATGATTATCAGTACAAAATCTACTGATACATGAATGTGTGCGATTATCCTCCGCACAGAAATCAGTAGTATAGGAACAAATGCTGTTGCTATATACACAGAAACCATTGACAGCGGAAATGTGTTAAGAATATCCGCCCAAAATAATAGAACAACTGTCCAAATTCATTGGACAGTCAATTCTCAAGGGATGCCAAGGCATCTCTAGTACCCCCTCTATCAAAGCTTAAAAGAATACAAATCTTCTTCCATAGAATTATCAGATACAGAATAAAAGAACATACTTCTTCTGCACTTACAGTTTGCCTGTCCTATACCAGTGTAAGAGTCTTTGATACCTTATTTCGTCTCATTTTTCAAATGAGTCTAACCCCCATGATTTTCAAATACACAAAATTTTTAGAATTTCTCAAAGGCACATCTTACCCTGTATCTGGTGTAAAAAGCGATACTTCTGACAGGGTGAAAATCGTCATCTGATACCTTATCTCTTGAATTTTCAATAAAAATGCAGAAAATGACAGTAGATGTGAGTTGATACAGAATTGAGGAAATGTATCTTGAAAATTATTTGATACCCCATTTACAGGTATAAAAATAACCCACTGATATATCAAATATCAGCAGGTTAAATGTACCTTACCAGTATTCCTTATGTCCGATTCGTTTCCGCAAACTATCAATTTCCGCCAAGCAAGCATATGCACCTTCATTACAAAATGCGTCTAATGCATCCTGCAGACTTGGATACTCCTTTACGTCTTTTTCCATAACTGCCAAGAAACATTTTATAATTTCTATTGGTTTTACTTGCTCATCTTCATTTTTGTCACGAAGCAAAGAAATTCTTCTGACAGCTTTCAGCAAAGCATCTGTGTCTTGATACTGCCGTATCAATATCCACATGACAGCCTCCATCTGACGACATCTTTTCAGTTCCACTACCCAACTTTCAACCATACTCATAGGCAAATACCCTACTCAATGAAGCTGACTTCTGTTGTGGCATCTGACAGCAACACTTTCGTAAGCAAATCATATCCCCATGAGTTTTCTTTCACACGATACTCTGCCTTCTTCTCTTTTAAGTGCATTGGATCAAGTATGACTTCTTCGTTTCTTCCAACACAACATCTGTCATAAAAATCAGCCTGCAAATTATTGTGGGTGCTCATACATGTGTCAAATATACTGTCACAGCAAACATCAACTGCACCCTTAAAATAATGCTCTGTACCCAATTCTGTAAGATACATTCTCGCTGTTGCAATACTCAGATGTTTTCCATGTACATCAATATATGTGTTAGCATCTGACTCCATAAGAATGTTATTGATTTTATCCAATCTCTCCAATAAGGCTTTATCATTCTCATAGTTTTCTTTCAGAACTTTCTCCGTTTCCTTCTGCACTTTGGCAAAAATACCACCATCACCCCGATTATCAGTGCTGGAATAATAATGATTGTTATTGTCAAATAAATCATAAATCTTAGCACGTTCCGCACGAAGTTCTACAACTTTCATTTAAACACCTCTTTCTATTTCGTTTTGGTGTCCACACTTTAACTCTGAACAATGTGGATTGCAAGTGCTGAAAGAACTATTTTTGCAGGTTTATCACTATCTGCCAAAAAAGACCAATTAAAATTGTGCTTATTGTATCCCCAGTCAGAACCAGTGAAAAAAGGCTTCGCCACCGAACGATTGTTCTGGGTGGCTTTAAGGACATACCCCCTATATGAAGCGTATTTGGCGTTTCTAGGGCTGTTAGGACAGGCTAGGCATATTTACCCAGAAAGGTGCTTTCTAAGCAGGAAAAGGCGAATATGAATGATACCATTTTCAGAGCATAAAAAAAGAGACAATTATCCATACGAATAACTGCTCTCTCTATTTATTCATATAGGATGTGCGCTTTCTCACTTTTATAAAAAAGTCTATCCACAGCACATACCATATCATATATTGATTTTCCCTTGATTGATACCCTTCTCCAAAGGCTGCTTCGTGTCTCAATACCATTGAATGTGCGGTGTATCCACCGACACTTTCTATCCTTAATTTCAATACGCCCCTCTGTCACTCCAGAAGCATTGTCATATACAGTAAGGAAAACGGCAACACTGGCGTATAAGTCTTCCGTAGTAAAACCGTAGTGATTTAATACCCTTTGAATGACTGACTCATTTTTATAGGAGACTCCAATATATTTATACTTCTTTGTGTGACCTGTTTCCCTGTCTTCTACTGTGACAAACATTGCATTGAAATCATTGCTTCTCCAAAGCAAATAAATACAAATAGGATTTTTCGTATTCTTAAAGCGGATCTCAAGAGAACTCCAACCAACTTCGCCGTTCATTGCCGTATCACCCCCTACCTTAGATACACTCTAATATCTTGTATCTGTTTAATGATATCTTACATGATTTTTCCAACAATCTGTTCACTGCTCTCAGCATCTCAAATGGAGAATATGGTGCTTTTATAAGGGAATACCCATCATATTTAACTTCTTTCCCGTTTACTACCAATTTTTCACAGATACATTTTCTCCCTACGATTTCAAAGCGGAATTTTGCATGTGCTGTTAAATCTTTTTTATAAACTGAACCTTCAAAATAGCTTCTTGAATTTGTTTTGTCATAATCAAAATTCTTTTCTTCCATAAAACAGCGTACCAACTCTTCTACAATGTCTATGCCTTTATAGTGAACTGGTGATGTTTTAAGATTTGGGGAATTACACCAGATATCTCTTGTTCCACAAAACAAATCTGTTGCGCAGGCTACGTGTTTTGTCAGTTGTATCTCATGCAAATCCAGTAATCTCCAACGGAAATCAAGGTATGCTGTCTGCTTATAAAATGGATTGTGACCGTTGAAGCCTGTCACATACAATCTGAACTCCTCTGTTTCGTAATCTTTTTCTGTCATATCTATCCTCACCTGTTTCTAGCAGGGGCTTTCGCCCCTAACTCATCATACCTATAAAATGTTCTTGGGGGATTTCGCCCTTATCTTAGTACCCCCACTATACTCTACCTAAATTTGTCTATCAGACCAGAGAGAAAATTCAGCCTTGCTACCACTTTACCCTCTACGTCCTCTGGCTTTACTTTATCAAAATCCGCTACCTTGTTGTTGTCACCTTTTGTAGTGATGTTGCCTTTCTCATCGATTTTAACTGCTCTGTGGCATACCAGTGTATCCTCATCCACACGGAACATTACTACATCACCCTTCTCAATGTCTTTTGTTTTCTGGATGATAGCCACAGAATTTGTCTGCATGTAAGGCTCCATTGAGCCAGACAAAACTACCACGGGTCTGTACCCAAATATATAGAACTCATCCTTCATAATGTATACTCCCAATATCAAATATATGGAAAGTACCATGATACCAAATGAAACTACTCTGCCTAAGATTTTACTGCCTTTTTTCAATGTAACACCTTCTCACACCAATTATCGTAATGATTACCAGTGAAACTGCTGCTATGAGCAGATACATACTAAAATCACTCGTATCTCCAGTTTTTACGGTTACCTTGTTGCCCTGCTGTGTTACATCCACCGTACTCTCTGAATCATTCTCCAGTATTTTGCCTTCGAAGTGAAAACGGGCGGTTAATTCTTTTCCTTGCCAGTCATTTCCCAACTCGATCGGCATGTAACCTTTCAATGGTAATTGTACTGTCTCACCGCTTTCCACTTCTACCCAATCAGAAGTCAACTCTTTTAGGTCTACAAATTCTTGATTGTTATAACTGTATAACATGACATCGTACAGTGGTGACTCATTCAAATTCTCTGTATCAACAAGGCGAAACTGAAGAGCATATTCCGTATCATTCGTTACTTCTACGGTATCTTCTATGATTTCGTCTGGAGCTATGTTTTCATGTCTCCACTCCTCACCGCCAACTTGGAAAGCAAAGCTGTCAGAACTCGCCACCGCTTTCAGCGGATTGGCAATTACCCCCAGTATCATAATGCCTAATACTAATCTCTTCATTTACTCCGCCTCCATTTGCTTGTAAGTAAAATACCCAGTTTCATAGTTCGCCCAGTCGATACCTTCTTGCTCAGATAGCCAGTTATGAGTTAATCCTGTACACATCCAGAATGGTAAGCAGTCTGTCTTTACTGTTTCTGACCAGTTCTCTGATACATACACCTTATCCAGTGTGTCCATGTAGCCAAACATCTGAGACAGATTAGAATCTTCACGCATTTTAAAGCCTGATAAATCTAATTCCTGTATACTACTGTGTAAGAACATTTTCTTGTAGTTTACACCATCTCTTGTATAGAAATGGGAAAGGTCAAGAGCCGTAAGATATCTGCAATCTTTAAACATATTTTCAAATGTCTCTACTGACTCCGCATGTTTTGTTCCCATCTTCAGTGTTCTCAATATATTACAGTTCAAGAACATACCACTCATGTTCTTTGCACTCTTTACGTTCCATGAACTGATATCCAATTCCACTATATTCTGACAGTTTGCAAACATCATCTGAAAGTTTTGTATCTGACTGGTGTCTATGTTGTTGATGTCCGTTGTCTTCAGATTCTCACATGATAAAAACATATTCCTTGCGGAAATGGAATCTTTCGTGTTCAGTACCTTTTTAAAGATTACTTCTTTCACGCTTGTATAGTAACTGAACATTGTATTTAAGGACTGGTCAGCAATAATGCCGCCTCTACCCCCTATGTACATTGTGCTGTTTTCATCTACCCAAGCAATGACACTACCATCTTGCTCTTTTGATACATCAAATTTTGTTTTGCCTTCTTTGTAGTCCGACAAGTCTGGAATCGTATTCATAAACTCTACTTTTTTGACAGTGGACTTTACTGGACTGGTAATCTCGTTAAATTCTTCTCCAGATACCAGATACGGCTTTACAAATACTCCAGAGGTAACAGTTAATTCTTTTGAATCATAAGCAGTAAACCATGCAAAAACTCCCGACATATTCGCTGTTAAATACAGCATCACTACTGCAAGGAAAAGCAGTATCTTTTTCTTTGTCATAGTCTACCTCCGTTCTTACAGATTACTCTGTAACCAAAAGGTCATCTTCCATGTATACTTCTTGGACGGGTGTTTCTTCACATTTTACCCCCATGACCTTCTCAATGGAAGATACCACAGAATTTACAATATTATCTTGGTTGTTACGAATTGACATAAATACTCCTGTCGTGATAAATGCTATAACTACTAATACAAATGTAAATCTTAAGAATTGTTTTCTACTTAACATTACATTTCGCCTCCTTTAATTTTTGTTTGGAGACATGAGGAATACCCATGCCTCCATGTTGATCAATTAATTTCTTAGTTCTTTTCTACGATAGCTGTCCAGTCATTTCCTACGCTGCTCGTGTTTCTGTGCTGCTTTGCAAATACCTCGATTTTTACATCGCCAGTAACGTTCTGCCAGTTGTTCTTGGCATCTTCGTCCATAGCAAATTTGTAATCGTATACATGAGAGGTCTCTGTTGAACCATCTGTATCTGCATCGTTTTCAATGCTGCCTGCCAAAGAAATATCATCGATTGTGTACTTGATAGACTTTTTGTCTTCACTAAGTACCCCATTCAGTTCCTGACCATCTTTTGTGGTAATCTTGTACTCATGGTCGTCATCTGTAAATGCCTGTGGTGCTGATACTGTGAGAACAGCCTTTACATCCATTGACTTCTCTCCTGTATTGTTCACAGTAAACTTCAGCGGATTGGAATCTCCTGGGTTGATTATGGTGAGTCCGTTAGAAAGGTCTTCCGTTGCTTCTGTGATATTCATAGTCAATGTACCTGCTCTTGCAGATAAATCTTTAGACTCGTAATCCGTAAAATAAGCAAATGTTCCACCAAGTACTGCTACTGATGCTGCCACTGCTAAACCCATAGTTGCTACTCTCTGTTTATTTCTCATGTCTTTGTCCTCCTAATTAAAATCTCTAAGGTTAATTAAATGTTCCCATTTGCGAGTTACTTACCAGTTGTTAAGATGTCTCCGTCCTGCTCCATCTTCTTTCTGAATGCTTCAACATCTTCCTCTGCAAACTTCAAATAACCCGTTGGGGTCTTCATTACAACTGGTATGTATCCTTTCTTCACCCATTCTCTCAGGGTGCATGTGGATACATCGAGATAAGATGCTGCCTGCCCTGTAGTCATCATCTCTACTTCCTCCTTTCTTTACGCATCTGCATGTATGAGACTGACTCACATCAAGCAGACCAGTTGATTGATTTATTCTGCTAGTTTCAAGCAGGATACTAGATTAAATCAAACTTCGCAGTTTGGAATAACGCATCAATTTCGTTACAATGCCTTGGATTTGGAAATAGACAGGGGTGAAAACGCCCCTTCTTGGAAATAAAAATGAGTACCCCCTATGAGAGGGGCTTCGCCCCGTCAGACTACCAGTCCTTTAGTACTTACCATACTTCTCATGGGAATACCCATTCTATTGTTTGATACCCAACCTTTCTTGGCAGGATCACTTCTGATTCTTGATACTTCTTACATGGTGCCTCCAGTGGTACACTACTTACCAGTTCCTTCAAAATCAATCAGTTTATTCAGTCTCTCTAACAGATTATCTGGTATCTTGTAATAACCCCATGTATCTGGTGCAGTGCCTACTGGATACTGACACACATACACATTACCCTCGCTGTCCTTACATAATTCTCCTGCCTCTGGTGTATGACCATTACTCCATGTACCAGTTGAGGAATCATAGTAGCAAAAGTTATTCTTGTTCTTGATACAAATAACATCTGCATCACCCTTCGTGTTTACATAAAAGCTGTCTCCGCCTGTAATTGCTTGCAACTGAGTCAGACGGCTTATATTTGGATTGAATTCATGTTCCAGTTTCAATTCCTTAGGCAGGTAAACAATATCTCCATTATTTTTTGCATACAAGCCTGCAGGTGTTGATTCGCTACCCTTGTTCTTCATATCTTCCAGAACATCTTCCCAGATACCTACTGCATCAATCTTTATTGTCATCAATGCACCGTAAGGACTTTCAACCGTAGCACCGGTGACTGGGTTCGTCACGAAGTCATCTGTGTCGGTAGTTCCTACCTCTACCCCCCATACTTTAAATAATCCATCAGAAGATACTTCTACCTCTGGTACTGGAGTTGACATATACCCATCTACTTGTTTTAACTTTACCTTTAAATTTCCTCTTGTATAGTTATTACCTTTCTTTAGTACGAAAGTTTCTTCTTTGCTGTTTTCGTTTACATCATATGCAAGACGATACTTCTGACTGGTATCTTCTTGTGTGGTGTCAAGAATTACATGCTCATCAATACCATTCCTACCAAATATACTCGGTATGACTTGATATATCGTCTTGGAATCAAGTGGGGATACTGACTGGAACTTTGAATAGTTCTTGTCGAGAAACAGATTGAAACTGTTTCCTGCATCGATTACCCCCAATAGAGTGCCTTGGGCATCATACTTATACTGGTCTCCTAATACTCTTCCTGACTCTCCACTTTGATTGGCAGTCAGATATGATAAATGGTAATCTTTACCCAATGGTCGTCCTATCTGGTCTGCTACATATACATCACAATAAATCCTGCTCTGATAGGATGTTGATACTTTCTTCTGTGTATACCCAATCGTAGAGCCTTCATACGCATAATGAAATGTTACCTCGATGTCTGTTCCGTTGACTGTTCCCTCTATAGTTTCATCTGATACTAATGTGTAACCCTTCTTCGATAGAATGTCCTCGTTCGCCGAAAAAGTGAACTGACTTCCGTTGACAGCTAATGGAGAACAATATTTATCTAACTCTGGTACATAAATATTTCTCTCAATAACCTTTTCCTGTGAGTAGCTGTGAATGATATCTTTGACTGTAATTTTATATAAATCTTTCTGCTCCTTGCCGTCCATGAACTTCTCTGGCGAAGCAGGGATTTCCTTGATACCCCCGCTAACACTATCTTTAGGAACAAATACCAAGTACTCATAGTCCTTACAAAAATAAGACGGCTGACTAAATGCGTACCCATGCACTTCTATACGTTCTGGTGGGTTTAAAATAAAATTGGGATACAGTTTTGTCTCTCTGGAGTTAATATCAATATTGGTCAGTGCGGTACAGTTTGAAAGTGAACCATAAGAAAGTGAAGTGAAACTCTCTGGTAAAATCAGCTTCTTCATGGTAGTGTTGTTTTGAAACGCATTCCCACTCATCGTTTTTACACCATCTGGTACAGTAACGACCTCATCGTTTCCCCAGTATCTTATTAATACCCCTTTAGAACTGATAGTGAATTTCTCTTCTTCGGGTTGCTCTAAAGCACTGAATGTTAAGTTATCAAATTTCTCACAGTATAATGGTACCTCACTGTATGGATATCCAGTTACCTTTAAGTTGTTAGTACCAAAGACACTAGGACTGCCTGGGGCGAAAGTAATGTTCTTGCTGTTTATGACTACTTCCTTGAGGTTCTGACAGTTACTTATAGCACTGTTAGCAATATACGTGCATGACTCATTGATTACGATTTTCTCTACTGACACGTTGTTCTCAAATGCTCTGCTGTTAATTCTTGTGACGTTATCTGGGATGATCACTTCGCTGTCTGTGCCTGTATATTTCTTTAGTACCCCATTAGAATCTATCTCAAAGGGCGAAGTTGGGGGAGTCTCCTCTTCTAAAAGTGTGTCTGGTAACTGAGGAATTGTTGGTTCTTGGGATTGTGGAACTTCAATCTGAGGTTCTGATTCTGTATCTTGTATGGTATCCGTTTCCTCTTGTGTGTCCGTGTGGTTAGATTCGCCCTGTTCACTTAGAGACTGGGAAGTTGTCTCTGCTGCTAAAGTTGTTACTGGTATCGATACTGCCAGACTCGCCGTAGCTAACAGTGTGATAACTCTTTTATATCTCATTGCTCATTTCCTCCTGTCTTCTTTCTGTAATAGTTCTTCTTGAATGCTTCAATGTCTTCTTCATCGAAAAGACGTCTGCCTGTAGGAGTAATCGTGCAGGCGAGCCAGCCTCGATCGACATAATCTCTCACTGTATTCTCTGATATTCTCAACTGCTTGGCTACGTCTCCTGTCTTTAACATCATGTAACACCTTCTTTCCACTTTTTATTTATAATAGTTTAAAATCATATCAATAAAGCGGAATTGAATCTGAAGGAAGTTTCTAATCTTGAGGAATTACAGAATCTGAAGAAAATGAAGAAAACCTTTACCACATTTTTGTAGTAAAGGTCTTCGTTAAGATTTTAATTTGAACTCATATATTTTTCATCTAAAAAACTTAAAAATTGTGGAACTGGTCTATAACAATCTTCTACGAGTAATACTCCATCTTTATAATCTTTGATTCTATACATTATAAGTTCAGACTTTCCATCCTCATCTTCCACTTTAGTGGCAGTCTTCCATTTATTCAAATATTTTTCGTATTCTTTCAACACCTCGTCAACACTTATTGGTTTTTCATAATTTTCTTTTAAATAGTTAGTCCATTGTTTTTTATTCTTTTCCGTTTCTCTCAACTTCTCCTCAATAAGAATGTCTTGATCTAAAATTTCACCTTCAATTTTGTAAACATCTTCTTTTTCTCCAGACCTGTATATATTTTGTTCGCCATATATCTTTCCATTTTTTATTCTATATGAATCCAAAAACATCCATGAATAATCTTTATCGGTTAAATTATCAATTTCACCAATCAAACCATCTTGCTCAAAAATAAGACCTGAATATATATCTCCACCTCCTGCACTTGTATATAAAGTGTATTCATTCTTTATACTGGAAAATCTCTCTTCAATATCTGGTGTAATAGAACTTGCATTATCTTTAAAGTATTTTTTTAAATTAACAGACTTATCCGCTGTACTATAATTGAATTTACAATTTTTACATACATCAATAAACTCTTCATCTGGGTGTTTCTCTCGGTAATCACTATAAATATCATTTTCCATATTATCAATTATATACCATGCCACATCCAAATCGTTTGCCTTTTGGATTACTGAGGGTTTTCCATAATTTTTATACAATGCAAACCCTCCAACAGATACGCCTACAACAGCAACAGCAGTACACAGAGCAATGACAGCCTTACTTTTTTTCCTATGTCTTTTAGGCTTTTTGCCTGACTTAGTACCCCCATTTTGTACTTCTATATTTTCATCGTCCTGTGGTGCTGGTGAACCACACTTAGGACAGAACTTAGCACCCTCTGGCAATCTATTACCACATTGTTCACAAAACATAATTTTTCTCCCTCATCTCTTTCGTATTTTTATTATCTTACCCAACTATCAATGCTCTTGAGCATATATCCACCATAAAGGCTCTCCGCATTTTCAGTCATTGTTATTGTATATGTTGCAGCACCTGCTGAAGCACCTCTCGCTACATAATTCGCAGTACCTTGTATCTGAATATCAGTATTTGATATAGGAGTAATACTATTGATAATCACATCATCGACTCCAGCTGCTGTTGCAGAACCAGAAGATACAATAACGTCTTTCTCCGAAGTGTACTGCATCTTACTCATATCAGCTTTCCCCACAGAATCCTGCAAAAATCTTTGCACAATACTTTCGGCTGCTATGATTCTGAGCAAACCGCCACTTGAGTCTAATGTATATCCATATTCATTCAAAAGAGTCTTTCCATTTTTCTCCAGTGTATCAGTATAAAAAGCAAAAGCTGCAAAGTCTCTAGAAAAATCTGCGTCATCAACCTCAGCAATACCAGTTTCACCTAAAAAATCTACCCATGCCAACACTTCACAAAAGCTATTCAAACGTGCTTCAACTTCAGCACTTATTGCAAATTCTTTGTTTGAAGAACTCGTACCCCCTACTGCTTCTAAGGTTGTCATTACCCAACCTTGCTCCGTTAATTCACATTCATAAGCGAAACTTTGCGGTACAGTTTTAACCGTACCATCTGAATAGGTTAGTTCATACTCTTCATCGGAAATCAGACGCACATGCGTATCGTCAATTTCTTCTGTACTTGTAATGCTCCATTCTTTCAATTCTTCCTTCGTGTTCTCACTATACAACTTCGTTACCAGTTTTGATTGTTCTTGGTACAGAGGACTGTCTTTTAACATCACCTGTTCAGCTCCCTCATAGTCTCCCCTATTTATTGCATCGACCAAAAATACCAAATAATTCTCAAAAGCCTGTTCTGGTGTTTCTGCCTTTTGTATTTCTTTTTTCCCGTCTGATTGCTTGGCATCTTCCTTCTTATTTTTCTCTACTTGCTTAGCAGGCTTACTGTTTTCTCCAGTTATTTTAATCGTAAATGCCGTTACGCCAGTCACAACTAGGATACCAACCGCAATACACACAGGAATTATCCATTTCTTACGGTTTCTCTTACGTACCCCCTTCTGCTTCTTTACAGAAGATACACCTTCCTCCGTCTGAATCGGTGTACCACAGTAACGACAAAACTTAGCGTTTTCGCTTATTTCTTTTCCACACTTGCTACATTTCATTTCCCAATCCTCTTCTATTGATTTTCCAATGACAAAATCAACTGTACGTTTGCTCTCTCATAATCATTCAAAACACTATCTGAGACATTCTTTGTTGCAGGGTTATACCATGTCTTACCGCCAAAGAACTCCTGCAAATCTAGATTATCAAAGATGTATCCATGTCTTGCATAGATTTCATTTCTTGCCAAATACAAATCGTAAGGACACCTATTTTTCAGCTGCTCTTCAGTATAATAGCGTTTATCTGAATCTAATAAAACATAGTTCTCTGCTGCTTTTCCATAAAGTGCTTTATTCCAACTGTCAATACTTTTCAGTGTGTATCCACCCCATACACTCTCTGGATTTTGTGTCATAGTAATTGTAAAAGTACCAGTTCCTACATCTTGACCTTCTGACTTATAATGAGCCTCTCCTTCAAGCCTGATATCTGTCTCTGATATTTGAGTTTTTTTACTGAATACAACATCGTCAACCCCACTTGAACCAATCTCTCCTTCACATGCTACTATCTGATCCCCTTCATAACGCAAGGTACTTAAGTCATATTTACCTAATGAATTTTGTAAGAAATCTGTCACGGAGCTTTCTGGCATCAAAACTTTAAACTCTGGCTCCATAGAATACTTATTAAATATCCTTTTCGCCTGACCGTCTGTTCGTACCGCATAATGTAAAAATTTTTTACAAACTTCCGCATCATCATATGCTGTAATCTTTGCACAACTCCTAAAATCTACATATGCTAATGCGAGAACAAACTGATTTAAACCTGCTTCTGTTTCTGCATCAGGTTCAAAAGCATGTTCTTGAAATACTGTTTCTTGTTTCTCTTCCGTCTTTGTTTCTTCTTTCTGAGTAGCCTCTTCCTTTTCTATCTCAGCAGATTCCGCTTTCTTATCCTCTTCCTTTTTCACTTGTTCCACTTTTTTCGTATCTTCTTTCTTCACCTTGCTCATGTTCATAGCAAGTACCCCAGTGCCTGCTAAAACTGCCACACTTGCTGCGATACACACAGGTACTATCCATTTCTTTCTATTTGCATGTTTTACCACTTTCACATCATCGACATCTTCAAAGTTAGCCATGTCCTCCTGTGACTCAACTGGATCTTGCTCTTTGAAATCTCTCGGAGTACCACAGTATCGACAGAACTTGGCAGAGTCAGCGATTTCTTTACCACACTTTTTACAATACATCTTTTTCCGTCTCCCTATCTTCTAATTCACTGTCATTTTTCCATCTTTGTCAAAGCGAAGTACAACCGTGAATATCCCATCCTTCTCAGTATTTTCCTGCACATAAATGGTAATTATTCCGTCTTCATCAATTTTTACAGTACCATATGACGCTGTACTCATTGCATTTTCTCCACTGTAAAGTCCCAGTTCTTCTGAAGTTGTACTAATATAGTTTCCTTCATAAAAATATTCAATATTGCCGTTTTCATAAGTTTCAGCATCTACCGAAGAAATTGTCAGTCTTCCATAAATATCTGAACTTCCATTCCCATTAGGAATCTTAATTTCTATTCCCACTGGAACTATTTTTTTGAAATAGGCAAGATTGTCTGCTTTTTCCTGTTCTATCTTATTCTTCCTTGCAGTTTCTTCAGCTTCTATCTGTTTCTTTTGTACATACATATCTCTTGATGTTGCTGAATATTTTTCTCCATCTACAACAAGTACTGGTTCAGTAAACCCACTTTCTTCCGATGTATATTCCACCGAAATATCAGTGTATGGAATATCACACTCAACACCATTCTTTTCGACTTTGACGTAAGGTTTAAAGTCTTTGATATACAATGCATCTTTCAGTGAAGACAACTCAATCTCTTCATCCTTTTCTGCAGAATAAAATGTTCCTGCTTTCAATTTCTCAACTGAGTACCAGTTATACATAACATTCTCTATACTGGACTTTCCGTCCATACTGCCAGTATAATAACTCAAGGTGTATTCCAAATCTTCACTAAGAGCAAAGGATAATTCTATACTTTCACCGCCAACCTGCATTTCACATGGAAGAGTATTTTTACTCTTAAAATCCAAATCTTCTACTTTTAACAAGCATAAATCTGCATAGGTTTTCACCACATCTTTTCCTGCTTTTGACGTTCCCTTGTAAAACTTCACACCATCTTTCTTTTCTACAAATTCTTTAAAGTCAACATTGTCCAAAATATTTTCAAACGCCTGCTTGGTATAAGTGACATCTTTCACTTCTTCAAATCCAGACTTTCCGTATGTTTCGTAATACTTTCCTTTCTGAACATATCCCATGCGAAGCTTATTATTAACCGTGCAACTCGGCATGTACACATTATCTTCGTCAAAACACAAAGTCGCCTGTGTTTCTGAGGATTCAATTCCTAACGTGTTAAACTTGAATTGACGGACTGATTTTTCTGCATACGCAATCTCCTCTTTTTGCTTTTGCCAGTTCTGAATCACTCCACTCTTGTACACCAACGCACCAATGACAATCACCGCAAGAACACTTCCCCCTGCTATCATTGAAATTTTCTTCAGTTTTTTAGAAGTTGTACTCCTGCGTGTCTCTGCACCACAATGCGGACACTTATAATCTTCTTGCTTTATTTCTTTTCCACAACTTTTACAATACACGCTTTTTCTCCCCCCTCAATTAGAACAATATAGAACTGCCGATTCCTCCCGCAATAAAGAGGAAAAGTATAACTGCTAAAATTAAGGAGCAGAACTGAGAACGTGCATAATTTCTCAAATTTATATTTCTCGTACCTCCAAATGCAAATACCAAAACAAGGATAAACCCTATAAAAGGTATCCAAAACAAAATATTGTATCCAAAATATCCCCACATACTAATCGGAGTATAATCTCTTCCATCACTCCCCATTGCACCATAATTTTGTCCTACTGGCTGTGCATTTTGATAATAACTCTGGTTTGTATGCTGATATTGTTGCTGTTGATAGGAAGTCTGCTGTGTTTCTTGCGCTTGTTGCTGAAACTTTTCCTGCTCCTCCCGTTCTCTTTGCATCTTCAGCATTTCCTCTTGCCTTGCCTGCTCTTCAAGATCTCTTCTGGCTTTTTCTATCGCCCGTTGCTCTTCCATCTTTTTCTTTTGTTCAGACAATGCTCGTTTCCCATTTTCTACCTGTTCAGCAGCAACTTTTTTACCTTTTTCCATCTGCTCTTTGATAAAAGCACGCCTTTTATCTCTTTCCTCCTGTGTGCCTAAAAGAAACGTCTTAACATCATTTCTGCTAATATTTTCCGCTTCTAGACTCGTACCACAATTAGGGCAGAACTTTGCATCCTCTTCAACTTGCGTTCCACACTTTTCACAAAACACTTTCTTTTCCTCCTCTTTTGTAAACTCATTCCCTAAAACATAACCCATTTTTCATGTATTTCTGAGTTATTCTGCCAAATAATCTTAAATGATTTCCCTCCTCTTAATAAGACCATTTGGTCTTATACGAATTTTATTCTAGCACAATATAATATACTTTGTCTATGCGAAAAGGAGGAGTATCTTTGAAATTTCAACGTATTGAAGATATGAGAATTGACCACGACCTAACGATAAAAGAAATCTCCAATATTTTAGAACTACATCGTGACGTATATGCCCGATACGAAAAAGGTCTTAGACAATGCCCTGCTGATATCATTATAAAACTGGCAGAATACTATGATTGCACAACTGACTATTTGCTTGGTGTCTCAGACAAAAAAGAACGCTATAAAGGCAAAAGGAAAAGGCAACCTTGATTTAATCTTTATGTCCTTTTCCTTTTATTATTTCCTTAGTAGGCTGAAGCCTGCCTTATACCCCCCTATGTAAGACTTTAGCTGTGCATATACTCAATCCATTTTTCTACTTCCTTAAGGTCTATTGGATATTTCTCATTATACTCCTTATACAGCTTTTCAGCATCATAGGAGTCTACCATTTTAATTACCCTATCTTTTACATGAAAAGCATACTCAAAATTCAAATGTGCCATATCATCTGGATAATAGTCGTGCATGATAAATACCATATCCAAATCTGAACAAGTACAGTACCACTCCAAAATGTCTTCCAATATTTCTATGATGTCTGGATATTTATACCCAGTGCCAGTGTAGCCTATTCCTTTGTCTTTACACCAGTTTTCCTTCCCAAAGCTATACCTTGACAAGCACCGCTGTTTACAAGTGCCACGAACAGAATAAAAAGGATTTCTCGTCAGTGGTTCCTCTACATTTTGAAAATTCTGAAATTCTGTGCTCATAAGCAACTTAACTGCCCTACATATTTCCTCATCGGAGAGGTTGTATAATATGTTCTCCAATAATTCAAATTTCTCATTATAGATATCTGGTGTGTAAGAATACAAGTTGATATACTGGAAGTAGAACTTATTATCTCTTTTAATAACAAAGAAAAATTGAAGAGAATGTTTTCTATCAATACAAGTCATGCTCTCCACTGTTTCATCCGTTTCTCCTTCCACGATGTTTACATCGGCTAGAAACTCTAATACTTTCATTATTTCTTTTCCTCCTTTGTCGATTCTGTCTTATCCGCTTTTGGCGGTCTTACCCCCAATATATTCTTCGTTGGAGTAGATACCTTTGTAGGCTCTTTTGTACCCTTTAATCTGAAGTACTTCTCCATACTATCCTGCATAGCTTTCAGTCTGCCTTCAGTTTTGGTACGTTTGATATTACCTGCGCCTGTGTTTTCCTCGTATTCAAACGGTACATTTTCAGAAAAATACTGAATGAAAGCATTGAAATCTTTTGGTGTAATGTTATTCTCTAAAGCAATATCTGCCATGAGGAATACTATAACAGCATTTGTTTTCTTTAAGAACTTAGTCTTTTCTGGAAAAGCCTCTGTTAAAAAGGTGACTGTCTTACTGATTAAGTCTCTTTTCTCTGTTGGATAATTGCCCCTGATTTCCTTACAGTACTTCGTTACCTCTCTCATGGAAATTGCTTTATAGTCATAGTCATGGTGTCTTGCATCTAATAAGAGCATTGACTGCAATAGTATCTCCAGTTCACTTTCTCTTCGTGCCTGTGCAAGCGTCATTGGTACAGAATTTTGGAAAAATGGGGAGCATGTCATTGCTCTAGTCCATGTAGCCAACTCAGTCCCCATTACTGCTCTCGCTTTCTGAATTAAAGTTAATGGAGTGCCAGAATTCAATCTTTCAAAAATATCCTCCAGTTCTTTTTCAGTCGTATCTTCTACTAAATAAATATGAAATCTAAACCCAAGTATTAAATCCTTAACATCATCTGGTAAATCTGCAAAAGATTTATTGGCTAACTCAATCTCTTTGTCATCAATGATTACAGATGGTGTACTCCCATGAAGAATATAATTTCCATCTATAAACTCAAAAAGAGAAGTTAAACGCTGTTTGCCATCTACTACACCATAAACGATATTCTTTTTATCTGCTGATGTTTCTTTCGTAAAATATAAAGATTGTCCTGGAAAGTCAATCAATATTGAATGTACTAATAATGACTTCTCTACTATCCTCCACTGACCACTTGCTCTCTGAAAAGGTAAATCAAAATCAATCTCACCTTTCTCAGACCATTTCTTTAAGGTTCTAATACCTTCTGGTAGTTCTGATTTTTTCATAGCTATTTCCTCCTACATATGATTTTTAGGTCTCTTATCTATCGCTCTTAACGAAGAAGAAGTCAAGCTATTCTTTTATATTTATCGATTATCCACAAAAAGGAAGTTGCAAATTTATCTATTCTGCTTATGTTCTTGACAGGCTAAAGCCTGTCTTAGTACCCCCTACCTGTTAAATGACGATACCACATCTCAAGCATACAAAAAGACTGCCAAATACATCTCTGTAAATGACAGCCTGTTCTGATACCCTATTTTGTTGTCAGCATACTGTTACGGATTTCTTCGATTTCCTCTTTGGTTAAACCAGTACCTTTCATAATCATAAGTGTATCTACACCTGCTTTGATAAGGTTTTCTGCAATCTGCAACTGAGACTTACGCTGACCTTCTTTCTCAGCAAGGTTGATTGCCTCTTGCTTCTCTTCTTCTAATATCTCAAATACTTTTATCATACTCTGATACCCTACTTTGCTACCATCATATTCTTTTTGATTTCTTCGATTTCCTCTTTTGTTAAGCCAGTTGCCTGCATAATCATAAGCGTATCTGCACCTGCTTTGATAAAGTTCTCTATCATATTGTTAGCAGCTTTTTTCTCAGCAAGGTTGATTGCCTCCTGCTTCTCTTCTTCTAAAATCTCAAATACTTTTATCATACTCTGATATCCTACTTTGTTACCATCATATTCTTTTTGATTTCTTCGATTTCCTCTTTGGTTAAGCCAGTACCTTTCATAATCATAAGTATGTCTGCACCTGCTTTGATAAGATTTTCCACAATCTGTGCTCTTTCGTCTTTCCTAGCAATAGTCACAGCCTCCTGCTTCTCTTCTTCTAAAATCTGGAATACTTTCGTCATGCTCAAATACCTCCTTACTGACTTCGCATAGTCTCT
>OGZE01000126.1_pt1 | contig 57722 bp, 48 predicted proteins | sample 1576731 | NCBI WGS metagenome assembly OGZE01 (sample SAMEA3541503, study PRJEB24748) | human gut metagenome | biome: human gut; feature: human-associated habitat; material: faeces | place: China | collected 2012 | reverse complement strand
CACCCTGCACACCGAAACTGTTGACGGTGTAACTACCGGCGGCGAATTGAACGGCGTTACCAGCATCAACGATAAAATAAAATTCACCAGTGATGGCGTCGATTTTGGCGGCACGTGGGATGATAGTGGTGATAAACCTGTTGCTATCGGTGGGCAGCTTAACGGCATTACCACCATTAACGGCATCACATTCGCTTCCTTTGAGAGTGAGAGTTTAACTATAGGTCAGAACGCATTTGCAGCGAGAGCTTCAGTAGCCATTGGCGTAGATGCTGTGGCTGATTATCCAAATAGTGTTGCTGTTGGTAGAGAGGCCATTGCATCGTCAGATGAAAGTGTGGCTATTGGTGATGGAGCAACTACTAATGCTTTCGGTACTATAGCCATTGGCAGTAGTGCTACGGTTGGCGCTGACCATGCAAATAGTGTGGCTATCGGTACTAATGCAAGTACCAGTACGGCTAATCAGGTTGCTTTTGGTAAGATGACCGATGAAACTACTTTCCGCAGCCTGGCTGGCATCAAAGATATCGACCTGACAGGCGCTATCAACGGTTTAACTATTAGCAGTGGTGCGTTGACTGGTGTTACAACCATCAACGGTGTCGGCATCGATGCCAGCCGCAACCTGACCAATGTCGGAACTATCAACGGGATTGACCTGTCCAGCCTTGGCGGCGGCAGTGTTGACCTTACCGATATCACTACCACTATCGCCACTAAAGCCAGTGATACCGTTGGTGCGGCAACAACCTTCAGCGTGGATAATACAACAGGCAATATCACCACGGCAGGCACTATCAACGGCGTGGGCATCACCAGCATTGATACCACAAAGGAAATCGACCTGGGCGGCGCGTGGGAATGGGTTGAAAATACTGCTATCGTAAACGGCGGTGACTACAGCATTGCTAACAAAGGTTCGCTAACAGGCATTACCTCTATCAATGGTCTTAATTTTTTTGTCAATCCTGACGGCGAAGGCGGTATAGGTATAGGTGAAACCGTAAATGGCATTGGTTCTGTCGGCATTGGCGTCGGTCTTACGAACTATGGTGATTATACGGCTGCTGTCGGCTATAATGTTGGAGCAATAGGTAACTATATCAGTGTTTTTGGTGCTCTTAGTGAAGTGAGCAAGAGCGAATATGGAACGGTAGTTGGTTATAACGCAAGTGTTACTGGGTCTGACAGAGGCACGGCTGTTGGTGCTAATGCTGTTGTAAAGAATGCTAAGAATGGTATTGCACTGGGCGACCAGGCACAGGTCTACGCTGTAAACGGCACGGCGGTGGGTGCTGCATCACACGTTCAAGCAGGGCACACTAATAGTGTAGCTGTTGGTGCAGGCAGCACAACTACAGCTGAAAATCAGGTTAATTTTGGTTATTATACGCTTAAAGATGATGGCACAGCCGATGCTACATCCACCTATCAAAGTCGCAATTTAGCAGGTATCGGCGATATCGCAATGAATGGTTCATTAACTGGCGTTAGCAGCATCGATGGCATCAACCTCACCAGCGATGCTAGCAAAAAGGAAATCGACCTGGGCGGCACTTGGGAATGGGTTGAAAATGATGCTTACTTAAGCGGTGGTGACTATAGCGCTACTAACAAAGGTTCGTTAACAGGCATCACCTCTATCAATGGTATTAGTTTTTTTGTCAATCCTGACGGCGAAGGAGGTCTAGGTATAGGTGAAAACGTAAATGGCTTTGGTTCTACTGGTATTGGCATCGGTCTTACCAACGATGGCATGTTTACGGCTGCTGTCGGCTACAATGGTACAGTAAGAGGTGATTATAACAGTGCTTTTGGTGCGGTCAGTGAAGTGAGCGGTAACACATATGGAACGGCAGTTGGTTATGAATCACAAATTTATAACTCTGAAAGAGGTACGGCAGTTGGCGCTAATTCTAGGGTTGGTGATTATCGTGACTCTTCAAAATATGCGAACTATGGCACTGCACTGGGTGGTCAGGCACAGGTCTACGCTGCAAACGGCACGGCACTGGGCGCTGCAGCACACGTTCAAGCAGGGCACACTAACAGCGTAGCTATCGGTGTAGGCAGCACAACCACAGCTGAAAATCAGGTTAATTTTGGTTATTATACGCTTAAAGATAATGGCACAGCCGATGATACATCCGCCTATCAAAGCCGCAATTTGGCAGGTATCGGCGATATCGCAATGGCTGGTAAAATAACAGGCGTTGCTGACGGCACGGCAGATAGCGACGCCGTAAACTTTAAGCAGCTAAGCGCCAAAGCTGATAAAGCAACTACTTTGGCAGGCTACGGTATTACCGATGCTTATACTAAAGCTGATGCTGACACCACTTTTGCCAAAGCAGACGCTATGAATACAGCGCTTGCAGGCAAAGCCGATAAAGCAACTACTTTGGCAGGCTACGGTATTACTGATGCCATAACGGAAGCAGAGGCTAAGACTGCTATTGAAACCGCAACGGTTGATATGGCAACGAAAACAAAGGTTGCAGAAGATATTGCAACTGCAACAGCTGATATGGCGACCAAAACGCAGGTCGGTACTGATATTACAACTGCAAAAACTGAACTGACAAAGGCATTTGGTGAAGCGGATACGGCATTGAAAGGTGAGTTGAACACTGCAATTAGCGCTAAAGCCAATGCAGATGCCAGCGATTTGAGCGCTGAGAACCAAGGCAAGTGGAAAACTGCATTGGGTGTAAGCACATTGGAGGGTACGGTCAGTGGCCACACTACCAGCATCGGCAATTTAGAAAGTGCGGTCAATGATGCTACTAGCGGTTTAGCGGCAACTTATGCTAAGGCCGATGAAATTGATGCAGCTTATAAAGCGGCCGATAGTGCTTTAGCTGGCAGAGCAACTGCTTTGGAAACAGCTACTACAGGTATGACCTATGCCAGTGATATGACCACCTTCGCAGGCGGCGTGACGGCTAATAGCTTTACGGTTGGCACTACTGGTTTTGGCTTTAGTGCTTCTGGCGATATGACGGCTAAGACAGTGAACGGAGCAACTATCACTGCCAATAGCTTTAACGGTGTAACTGTTGAAAAAGTTGACGGTAAGTATAAATTCGGTGATATTGATGTTACCCAGCTTAATACCGATGTGGTGACAAATAAAACTGCTATTGCTGGTAAAGTATCACAAACTGATTTTGATGACATAGTAACTAAAGCTGACACAGGCTTGGTGGCTAAAACAGCTGCTTTGGAAACTACAGTCGGTGGGCACACTACCAGTATTGGTAAATTGGTGACTGCAACTACAGGGATGAGCTATGACGTTGATAGCACAATGACCACCTTTGCAGGCGGCGTAACTGCGGGCAGCTTTACAGTTGCGGGCACTAGCTATGGTATGAGCAGTGCAGGCGTTTTGAGTGCTGCCAGCGGCAGCATTGGCGGCGTATCTATCACCAGTGGTGAAGTTGACGGCGTTGATGTGAGTGAGTTGAAAACTACTGTAGAAAATATCAAAACCAGCGGCGTCGGCACAGCCGATACGGCAGGTGTTAAACGCACAGGCGATGGCAATGCTACTCCGTACACTACCACTATCGAAGGTACGCTGAAAATCAGCACTGATGGCACTATCGCCAACAAGGACGGCAGCTTTGCAGTTAACAGTACAGGTGATGTGACGGCTAACAGCTTTACCGTTGGCACTACCGGTTATGGCATGGACAACACAGGCGCATTGACAGCTGCTACCGTGAACGGAGCAACTATAACTGCCAACAGCTTTAACGGCGTTACTGTTGAAAAAGTTGACGGCAAGTATAAATTCGGTGATATTGATGTTACCCAGCTTAATACCGATGTGGTGACAAATAAAACTGCTATTGCTGGTAAAGTATCACAAACTGATTTTGATGACATAGTAACTAAAGCTGACACAGGCTTGGTGGCTAAAACAGCTGCTTTGGAAACTACAGTCGGTGGGCACACTAATGATATTGGCAACTTAAAAAATACAGTAGGCGACGCAAGTGGTGGCTTGGTGAAAACTGTGGCTGATATGGACGCAGCTTATAAAGCAGCTGATGTTACTTTGCAGAGCAATATTGATGATAAAGTAGCTAAAGACGACTATAGCAGTAAAATGACCGCTTTAGACGCAGAAGATACTGCGCTGAACAAGAAAACTGCTAAGTTTAATGAAGGCGGCACTACTTTAATGGATATGACGAATATCACAAGTGCTGCCGCTACTTTGGGCGGTGTTAGCTTTACCGCAGATGGCGTTGTGACTGGTGTTGCCAGCATCAATACTGTGGCTTTTGATGCCAGCGGCAATATAACTGGCGGCACTTATAACGGTGCGGCTATTGCCAGCGACAGCTTTAACGGCGTATCTATTGCCGATGGTAAAGTTGACAATGTTGATGTGAGTGCATTGGCGGAAACTGTAGCTAATATAGGCGATGCCGGGTTCACTACCGAAAATACTAAGGGAATTACCCATGAGGGTACTGTTAATACAGAAGCCAGTATCACTACTATCGAAACCAATACTAAGATTTCTATGGCTGGTATCAATACTAACGCAGTCACTGCCAGCGGTACGGTAACGGCTGGCGAGTTTGTGGAAGGTGACAAAAAGCTTTCCGCAAAATATGCAGGTATCGGCGATGTAACTGCTTTACAAACCACAGTCGGCGACGAAGGCAGCGGCTTGGTAAAAGATACTGCCGATTTAAAGAGTGTGGTCAATGACGCTACTACAGGTTTGAGTGCTACTTATGCTAAGGTTGGTGAAAATGCAACTGCTATTGGCACTTTACAAACCACAGTCGGCGACGAAGACAGCGGCTTGGTGAAAGATGTTAAAACCAATATAGCAGCTATCAGTACCAATACGGGTAATATTACTGCTATGGACGCAGCTTATAAAGCAGCCGATGTTACTTTGCAGAGCAATATTGATGATAAAGTAGCACAAAGTGCCTATGACAGTAAAATGATAGAGTTAGCCAATGTCGATACTGCACTGAAAGCGAAAGCTGCTAAATTGAATGCAGACGGCACTACTTTAATGGATATGACGAATATCACAAGTGCTGCCGCTACTTTGGGAGGCGTTAGCTTTGCCGCAGATGGCGTTGTGACTGGTGTTGCCAGCATCAATACTGTGACCTTTGGCGCAGATGGCAATATTACTAACGCAGGCACTTATAACGGAGCAACTATTGCCAGCGACAGCTTTAATGGCGTATCTATTAAAAATGATGGTACAGTAGACGGCGTTGATGTGAGTGTATTGGCTGAAACAGTAAAGAACATAGGCGAGGTTGGTGTTACTACCGAAAATACTAAAGGTATTAGCCGTACAGGCGCTGATGGCACTGGTTACACCACTACTATCGAAAACAATACCAAAATCACAAGTGACGGTGTAGCTGTGACCGGTTCCATTACGGCGACAACTATTACTGATGGCACGGCAACTTTGACTGGCGGCAAGCTAACTGGCCTGAACAGCGGTGCTGTAGTTGACGGCGATACTGCTGCTGTAACTGGCGGCACAGTGCATACGGCACTGGAAGCGGCCAATGCTACATTGAAGCAGGCTTATATTGATGCGGATGCTGTTGTGACTAAGGCTTATGAGGATGCAGATAAAGTTATCAGCGATAGAGCAACTAAGCTGGAAGAAATGACTACAGGCATGACCTACGATGCTGACCAAACAACTACTACCTTTACAGGCAGCGTTGTAGTTGGTAATACTGGTAATAAAACCCATACGCAGATAACTGACAATGCGATCATTTTTGGCGAAGGGGCAGACCACCAGGTAACTGTTGATAAAACTGGTATCCATTTGGGAACTCCTGGGGTTACTGCCGGTATCAGCACTTTTGCTGCTGCGGATAGCACCCACATCACCAACAGCGGTATTGAAACCAGCGGCGGTGTGACTGCTGCTACCTTTAACGGCTTAGAGCTGGCAAAAGATGGCGGCAATGTTAAGGTTGGCGATATCGATCTGACTACGATGCAGACTAATTTGACTGGCATTAGCTATGCTGGCGGCACAACTACCATTGGCAATGTAACGGTAAATGCAGGCGAGTTGGGCGGGTTGACCAAGCTGAACGGTGCTGTTATCGGTACCGACAGCACGAATAGTGGCATCACTATCGACGGTGTTGGCCTTAAAGACCTGAACGCAAGATTAACAGAGGTTGAGAAGAACCCCGGCACAGGCGGTGGCGGCACTAATACACTGGGCATCAGCCGCAAAGATGTTGACGCTAGTGGCAAGGGTACTACTACCATCGAAGATGCTACCAGCTTTGATGCTGCTGGTATGCAAACCAGCAAGCTTGTGGCGGCAACTGCAAAAATCGGCACTGTCGATTTTGCGGCAAACGGCGTTATGACAAATGTAACCAGCATCAACGGTATCGGTTTTAGCAGCGATAAGAAGCTGACCGATGTTGCCAGTATCAACGGTGTTACTTTAAGCAACAGTAGCGATTCTATCAAGGTCGGCGAAATAGACCTGTCGCAGCTACAGACAACCGTGGAGGAGATTCAAAATAACGGTGGCGCCAGTAGTGCGAATACGGTGGGCATTGCACATGAGGGCGATGTTGGTACAGCAACCAGCGCCACGACTATCGAAACAAATACCAAAATCATGGAATCAGGCATTACTACCAACACAGTTACTGCCAGCGGCACGGTAACGGCAGCGGAGTTTGTTGAAGGCGGCGTTTCGTTGGCAAGCAAATATGCCCAAAGCAGCGATGTTTATACCAAAACTGAGCTGTATACTAAAACTGAACTTGATGGACAGATGCGTGATAAAGCGGACCTTAGTGCGTTGACCACTACTAATAATAATGTTTCTGCGCTGCAAGCTAAGACGACTGGCATTAGCTATGCTGACGGTGTTACTACTATCGGCGGGGTCGGGTTTATCGGTAATACGGTGACAGCTGATACGCTGCAAGGCGTAAAATCTATCAACGGCATAACGGTAGCGGTTAATGGTGCAAACAGTAATCTAACCATCGGTGGCCTGGATTTGGGCGGCATCAAGAATTATGACACAGATATCGCGCAAATCAAAAATGACCATGGTGATTTGCTTGAGGCGCTGGATAAGGCGGCTGGCGGCAGTATCACGGTGGAATTGAGCAATATCGGTGGTGTTGTGCGTGAAGACAGTGATGGCGACAGCACTTTGGATACAACGGTGATCGAGTATAATACCGAGGTCAGTGCTGACGGCGGCATCAAGACGAATAAGCTGACGACTGGCACTTTGGAAGCGGCAACTGCACAAATCGGCGATGTTGGTTTTGCGGCAGGCGGCGTTATGAGCGGCGTTAACAAAATCAATGGTATGGCTTTTGGCAACGATACTATTGGCGGCGTTCAGCTGAGCGGCGGCAAAGTAAATGGCGTTGATATTGGCGCGCTGAAAAGCAGTGTTGACGATTTAGGAAACCGTGTGACGAAAATAGAGAAAGACGGCGGTGGCAGCGGTGGTGGCGGCACCGGCGGTGATACCCCCGGTACCGGTGACGGTAATACAGGCGGCATCAGCCGTCCCAGTGACGACAAAACCAATATCGAGGGCAGCACCGATATTACAGGTGACGGCATTATTACCAATAATGTTACTGCCAGCGACAGCATCGTAGTAGCCGGGGGCAGCAAAAATCAGGTTACCATCAACGAAGACGGTATCCACGTTGGCAAAAACAGTTCGGTAATGAACGATGAGGATGGTTTTATCAGCGACAAGGGACTGTATATCGGCGTTGCAAGCAGCGGCGATACGAGCACTGCCAAGTTCAGTATCGATAAAGACAGCGGCGCGATGACCAGCAAGGTGGGTGGTCATACCTTAAGCAACAGTGGTGCAGGCACTACGTTTACTGACAGCAGCGGAACTACTACCATTAAGGGTAATAATGTGACGACTGGCAGGATAGATACCGACGAACTGTATGTTGACGGTAATAAGGTTAATGTCAGCGGCGGTATTATTGGGCAAACAGATGCCGTGCTTAATGAACTGACAGATACTGATGCTGATAATAACACTGTTACCAATACCTTTAAAACCACTGCTTTAAATGGTACGACCCAATCGGCAGAGAAGGTATCGGCTGATGGCAACAACAGCATTAAAACTGTAAATAATACTTCGGCTGATGGAACTACTGTTACCACGACCAAAACAAGTAAAACAGATGATGATAATTACACAGTAAAAGAGTCAAGCTTTGCTACTAACGAAAATGGTATGTCGCTTAATACCAGCACCAGTGTGACGAAGGATGGCGTTGAAACTAGCTCGACTACCGGCGCAACCAATATGACCGGCGACAGCCTGACGGTTAGCAAAACGACCGTTACGAAGGACGACGACGGCAAGGATGTTACCAAAACCAGCAGCACGACTGTTGGCAGCGGCGAAGTAACCTTAAACCGTGAGGACGGCAGCAGCATCCGTGTAGGCGACGCTATTGAAGGCTTGCAAAGTGACGTGCAGGAAATGGGCAGCCGCATCAATGAGATGGGCACCGAGATCAAAGAAGTGGGCGCACTTAGTGCGGCACTGGCAGGCTTGCACCCGCAGCCGCAAAATGCTAACACTAAGGCCGATTTTGCGATGGCAATGGGCAGCTACGAGGGCAAACAGGCTTTGGCCGTGGGTGCCTTCTACAAGCCCGATAAACGGACGATGCTGAGCGTGGGGGCATCTACCACCAGTAGTAAGCATATGATGAATATGGGCATCAGCATCGCTCTTGACCGTATGCCGGAGGCAGAACGCAAGGCACAGGAACAGGCGATCGCTGCTGGCAAGGGCAACGATATTTTGGCGGAGCGTATGAAGAAACTGGAAGATGATTACGAAGCACGCCTGCAAAAGATGGAAGCGGCTTATGAGGCACGTTTGGCCAGATTAGAGGCCAGCTACCAAAGGCAGCAGGCTGACAGCAAAGCAGAGCAGACTGCCAGTAAAGCGGAGCAGACTGCCAGTAAAGCGGAGCAGGAAGCCGTTGCCAGCGAAGTGCAGCAGGACGAGGCAAGCACTGACGAGCAGAAAACTGCTTAAACGGAGCATAAAAACAATGTTTAAACAAACTAAGCAGCGCCAAGGCGCTGCTTAGTAAATAATAGGAAAAGTAAAGGGGTAAAAATTTGATGAAAAAGTTTGCAGCATTGGTAACAACGGTTTTGGTGATGGCAGTTAGCGGAATGTGCTTTGCAGCCGGTGACGGCACTGATTTGAACAAACAGCAAAGGGCAGTAGACAAGTTTGTGGCAGTACTGAATGCAGCCGATACTACAGGCTTTGCCCAGCTTAGCGGTGATTTTGCGCCGGACTTGCAGCAAAAGGTGGATGCGGCGGCTTTTGGCGCACTGCAAAAACAGGTAAAAGAGCGTTTGGGCAACCAAAAAGAAATGAAGTTTGTTGCTTACGAGCGTTTTGACCAGGGCGACCGCCTTACTTATTTGTGCAGCTACAGCAGAGAAAAAATGGTGCGCATCATTTATGGTTTCGATAAAAACAATAAAATGATCGAGTTTGTGTTTGCCCCGCTGGAAGTACAGGAGAAAAAATAAGCGTTAGATGGCTATGATAATAAAACCCCGGTGCAGCGCACCGGGGTTTATGCTTGTTCAAGTTGTAAAAGGGCGTACTTATTTTGTATCGATTAGTTTGAGAGTGACACTGATTTTAGTTGTAACTTTTTGCCTTTAGTTGTCTTGGCTGCTGATTTTATAATATGTTGTAACAGTGCTGTTAATGTAAATTTTTTTCGACAAATGGGCTTTGGCGATTGACAAATGCGACAATGTTTGTTAACGTAGAAACGTGTTGTAAGCGTTGTGAGTACACTTACGAAAAATCATAAACAGACCGCGGCGGAAGAAAAATCAGCTGCGTTGGAATAAGAGGGAGTATATCTATGAGCACTAAAAAATCTGGGACATCATGGCAGGATACTATGAGCGATTGGTTGGTTTCTATTATTGTGGCGGTGGCGCTGGCGTTTTGCATCCGCACTTTTATTGTTGAGCCTTATATGGTGGAAGGCACTTCTATGTACCCGACGCTGGAGAGCCACGAGCGCCTGATCGTCAGCAAGTATAAGTATTTCTTTACTGACCCGCAGAAGGGCGAGATCGTTGTGTTCCGCTATCCTAAAGACGAGAGCCGCGATTTTATCAAACGCGTTATCGCGACTGGCGGCGATACTATCGAGATGCGTGACGGCAAGGTTTTGGTCAACGGCAGCGTGATCGAGGAAAATTACATTTATAAGGACGACCCGAAGGGACCGAATAAGTCTAATTACCGAAAATCTGTGGTGCCGCAGGGCCATATTTTCGTTTTGGGCGATAACCGCAATAATTCGGAAGACAGCCGTTTTGCCGATGTTGATTTTGTGCCGCTGAAATTGGTGAAGGGCGAGGCCGTGGTAGCTTTCTGGCCTGTTGACAGATGGCGGACGCTGCCTTGATAGGCCGCAGAGGAGATTATTATGGATTTTAAGATACAGTGGTTCCCCGGCCATATGACGAAGGCCAAGCGGATGATGGAAGAGCAGCTGAAGCTGGTGGATGTGGTAGTGGAGATGCTGGACGCGCGCATTCCACGTTCCAGCAGTAATCCGATGCTGATACAGATGCTGGGGCAGAAGCCGAAGATCGTGGCTTTGAACAAGACCGATATGGCTGACCCGGTCAAGACCGATAAATGGCTGGAAACTTTAAAAAACAGCGGCCTGCCTGTCTGCAAGGTTGATTGCAGCAGTGGCAAGGGCGTTAAGCAAATGATAGCGATGATCCAGCAGGTGGCTAAGCCTGTGACTGAAAAATGGCTGAAAAGAGGCGTGCGCAATCGTGCTATCAGGGTTATGATCGTGGGCGTGCCGAATGTGGGCAAGTCGACTTTGATCAACCGTCTGGTTGGCAGGACGAAGGTTGTGGCTGCCGACAGGCCGGGCGTTACCCGCGGCCAGCAGTGGATAACCATTGCCAAGGGCCTGGAGCTTTTGGATACGCCGGGTGTTTTGTGGCCTAAGTTTGAAGACCCCGAGGTGGGCTTTTGCCTGGCTGTGACGGGCGCTATTAAAGAGGATGTTTATGACCGGGCTACTGCGGTCGAGATTTTGGTGGAACGGTTGATGAGCACTTATCCCCAGGATCTGCAAACGAAATATGGGATCGAGTTTGAGGCAGACACGCCTGTGCGTGACGTACTGGCGAAGATCGCTGTTGCGCGCGGCTGCTTGAAGGCCGGAGGCGTGCTTGATATTGCCAAGGTCATCCAGCTGGTGCTGCGTGACTTCCGTACCGGTAAGCTGGGACGTTTTACTTTGGATGAACCAAGCGAAAGTAATAATAATTAAGGCCGCAGGTATGCGGCCTTTTTGATTAGGGGTGGATATGATGAAGATCAGCGAGGCGAAGGAGCTTTTGGCAGGCGCGCCGACCGAGGCGCAGCTGGCAGTGCTGGCGGCGGACGAACGCAGTGGCGTACAGAAGCTGGTTGCGGCCTACTATAAACGGCAGGAGAAGCTGCATTTGGAGCGTGAGCGTTTTGCAGCCATGCTGGCCTATGAGCGTAAGTATTATGGGCAGGGAGCGCAGTATGTTGCGGGTATCGACGAAGCCGGCCGTGGGCCTTTGGCCGGGCCGTTGGTGATTGCGGCGGTTATTTTGCCGCAGGAGGTATTCATCAGCGGACTGAACGATTCCAAGCAGCTTTCGGCAGCCCGCCGCGAACAGCTTTACGACGAGGTGCTGGCTAAGGCGCTGGCGGTCTCGGTGAACGTGGTGAGTGTGGCCAATATCGATAGGTTGAATATTTATCAGGCTACCAAGCAGGGTATGACCGAGGTTTTGGAACATTTGGCAATCAAGCCGCAGGTGGCGCTGGTCGATGCGATGCCGATCATGTCGGCGGGTATCGAGACGGTATCGCTAATACACGGTGATGCTTTGAGCGCGTCCATTGCCGCTGCTTCCATCATCGCCAAGGTGACTCGTGACCGGATGATGGTGGAACTGGCCGAGCAGTACCCGCAATATGGGCTGGCTGGTAACAAGGGCTATGGCAGCCGTGAGCATATGCAGGCTATCGCCGATTTTGGCGCTACCAAGTGGCACCGTCGCAGCTACGAGCCGATCAAAAGTATGCAGCTGCCGCCGGTGGCTGACGAAGGCGATAAGCTGTTTTCTCCGCTGGCAGCAAAGTGACAGAGGCCAGGCAAACGCTGGGGAAGAAGGGCGAGGATGCAGCCTGCGCTTATTTAGAGCGCCATGGTTACGCTGTCTGTCGCCGCAATTACCGCTGCCGCTACGGTGAGATAGATATTATCGCCGCTAAAGGTAGTGAACTGAGTTTTGTAGAAGTTAAAACACGCCGCAACCTGAACTTTGGGCTGCCCCGTCTGGCGGTAACATACGCCAAGCAGCAGAAGATCAGGAGTGCGGCGCTTTTTTATTTACAGCAGGAAAACAGGCATCAGCAGCAGATCAGTTTTGACGTTATCGAAATACTGGTGGAGGGCAATGTGGCAAAGTTACATCATTTACCGCACTGTTTTTAAAATTTGAGGAGGCGGTTTTATGTACGCTCAGGTTTATGGGGAAACTACTTGCGGTATCAACGGTGAGCAGATAATTGTGGAAGTGGATATTTCTAATGGTCTGCCCAGCTTTGATATCGTAGGGCTGCCGGATACGGCAGTGAAGGAGTCGCGGGAACGGGTGCGTGCTGCCCTTAAAAATTCGGGGTTGGTGTTTCCAATGACCCGCATCACAGTAAACCTGGCTCCGGCCGATTTGAAAAAGGATGGTTCGGGGCTTGATTTGCCAATAGCGGTGGGGATTTTAGTGAGCAGCGGTATTTTGACGCAGGAGCAGGCCCAGGGGATGATTTTTGTGGGCGAACTGGCGCTGGACGGCAGTATCCGCCAGGTGGCGGGCGTGCTGCCCATGCTGCTGCACGGAAGGGCCTTAGGGGTAGCTGCAATGGTGATACCTGAGGGTAACAGCGCTGAGGGCAGGCTGGTGGACGGCATCGAGGTGCTGACGCCAAAATCGCTGACGGAATTGGTAGAGCATTTGCGGGGTGAAAAGCCGCTGGCCTTTTTAGATAAGGAAGCGATTTTAGAGGCAGCAGCCAGTGTATATGATGTGGATTTTGCCGAGGTTCGAGGGCAGCAGGTAGTTAAACGTGCCCTGGAGATAGCGGCTGCCGGTGGGCATAATATTTTGATGGTTGGCTCGCCCGGCAGTGGCAAAACCATGCTGGCACGGCGTTTGCCTACTATTTTGCCGCCACTGACAGAGGCCGAGGCGCTTGAGGTAACGAAGATCTACAGTATCGCCGGGTTATTGCAGCGGCAGGAAAAGGTGATGCTGGAGCGGCCCTTTCGCAGTCCGCACCATACAATTTCTTATAGTGCGCTGATTGGCGGCGGCAGTGTGCCGCGCCCTGGCGAAGTTACGCTTAGCCACCACGGGGTACTGTTTTTAGACGAGTTCCCCGAGTTTTCGCGCACTGCCCTGGAAGTGCTGCGCCAGCCGCTGGAGGATGGTTATGTGACTATCAGCCGCGTGCAGGCGTCGCTGACCTTTCCTGCTAATTTTATTATGTGTGCGGCGCAGAACCCTTGCCCCTGTGGTTATTTGGGTGATAAGACGAAGGAATGCTCGTGCAAGCAGTTCGAGATCGAACGCTATCATCGCAAGCTGTCGGGGCCGTTGCTGGACCGCATCGATTTGCAGGTGTATGTGCCGCGGTTAGAATACAGTGACCTGCAAAGCAAGCAGGAGGGCGAAAGTTCGGACGTGATCAGGCAGCGGGTCATCAAAGCGCGTCAGCGCCAGTTGCTGCGACTGCAAGGCACCAATCTGTACTGCAATGCGCAGATGGGACGGCGCCAGCTGAACAAGCACTGCCAGATGGAAGCAGCGGCAGAAAAGCTGCTGGCCAAGTTTTTTACGGCGCTGGGGCTTAGTGCCCGCAGCCACGATCGTATCATCAAAGTAGCGCGTACTATTGCCGATCTGGACGGCAGTGATATTATCACCGCCGCCCATCTGGCCGAAGCCGTGCAGCTGCGTACCAGCGTGAATGGGTAAAATTGAAACGGTGGAGTTGGAGACGTATTTATATTTGTCTGACTGACGGCTATTTGCATAATGGTATTAAATATGGTATCGTTATAGTGGCGTATATAGTACCGTTAGCTAAAGATGCTATAGAGGTGACGGGATGTCTAAACTGGAAAAAAGATTGAGAGCTTTAGCTGCAGGAAAAGATTTACCCTGGGATAAGATCGTTGTTATTTTGGAGCATTATGGGGTAACAGTTCAGCCGCCAAGAGGCGGAGGCAGTCATTTTAAGGTGTTTGTTGAGGGCAGGGAACCATTAAACAGTTCCAGTGCATAGCGGCAAGGTAAAAAAGATATATGCTCAGAAAATAGCTGAATTTTTAAAAGAGTTTATTGAAGTTGAGTAGTTAAAAGTTATAAGCAAGGCTTTGGTGTGTAAGGAGATGTGTGTGATGAAAAAAACAAAGAATCTAAATTATTATTTATCTTTAGCATATCAATTACAGCTGACTAAAATACAAGTAGAAGACGGAGACGGTTATTTAGCAGAAATACCTTTATTAAAAGGGTGTATGAGTGATGGTGAAACTCCAGATGAGGCTGTTAAGAATTTGGAAGAGGCAAAAAAAGAGTGGCTTACATATATGCTGGAAAATGGGCTGGAAATACCTGAACCTGCTTTAGAAGATGATTTTAGCGGCAAATTTACAGTGCGGATACCTAAATCGCTGCACAAGGTCATTGCTGAACAATCTAAAAAAGAAGGTCTAAGTTTAAATCAATATGTTTCTAATTCGTTAGCGTATATTGCCGGGCAAAAAAGAAATTTGTTAGCAAAGTAAATATGTGATGCAAGCAAAATAAAAGCAGCCTTCTAAAAGGCTGCTTTTTGTCGTTACCCCATCGGCTTATTAGCGCAGATGAATTCGATAAGCTTTTGTTCATCGCCGTAGATTTGCCGGCCACGTTTGGTGACGATACCGGAGTTGATGAACAGCGGCTTTTTTAGGGAGATGGGTACAATGGCGTCGCTGCCTGTTATGGCTTGCCGCATTAAAAAGGATGAGGCTATTTTATGGGTGATAAGGCTTTTTACCGTGTGTAATTGAGAAGAATGCAGCAGCACCTTGGGAGCTATCAGCGCCTGCTGAAAATTTTGATGGATGAGGCGGTTGACAAAAAAGCCGCCGTTGAGCAGCACGAAGGGTTCGTCGGCGATGTCTTTCATCTCGACGAATTTTTTTTGCGCCAGCGGATGCTGGGGATAGGTACAGAAGCAGGCTTCGCTTTTAAACAGCTTGCGGTAGTGCAGGTTGGGCGAAAAGGTATCGTCGTAGTTGGTGATAGCAAGATCAAGCTCTTCGTTTTCGATCATGCGCAGAGAGTCGATGCCGCCCGCTTCAACTACTTCCAGTTCGATTTCGGGGTGCAGCTTTTTAAAGCCGCTAAAAAGCGTGGGTATAAGCTGCACGCCTATTTGCAGGGGTACGGCCAGCCGAATGAGGTTTTTGTTCTGCGCCATATCCTTGATATCACGGTCAAGCTGTTGTAAATTTGCCAGAATGGGAGTGATCTTGCTCAAAAGCAGGGTGCCGTCCTCGGTCAGGGAAAGCTTTTTGCCTTCGCGGCGAAACAGATTCAACCCGCTTTCTTTTTCCAGGTCGGACATGGCGATAGAAACGGTTGGCTGGGAAACGTGTAGACTGGCAGCGGCCTTGGTGATATTTTGCCACTTGCAGACTTCGTAAAAATAGCGTATTTGGGTGATCGTCATAAGCTTCCTCCTGCAATAAAACATTATATAATATTATTATAGCATTTATATATAGTTGGATACTATATTGATATTGAAAATATGTATTTTACTTTGCGGCTGCTGTGTTTGATAATAGAGGTAGTGGAAAAGGATTTTAAAGGTGATGTGAAAATTTACGGAGGTGGGCCAGATGAATATCGACCAAAAGTATTTTCCGGAGTTTAAGCAGCAATTTATTGATGTAGGTGACGGCATTAAGATCAACACTTTAGTTGGCGGCAGCGGCAAAGAGGCCGTTTTGCTTTTGCATGGTCACCCGGAGACACATTTGATCTGGCGTTTTCTGACGCCGGGGCTCACCGAGCGTTACACGGTAGTGCTTACTGATTTGCGCGGTTACGGTGACAGCAGCAAACCGGAGGGGTTGCCCGATCATGCTAATTATTCTAAGCGGGCTATGGGCGACGACCAGTTTGAGGTCATGCGTCAGCTGGGCTTCGACAAGTTCCACGGCGTAGGGCATGACCGTGGGGCCAGGGTGCTGCACCGTATGGTGATGGACAGACCTGAAAACCTGCTTAGCTGCACGATGATGGATATTTTACCGACTTATGATATGTATAAGGATACCTGTCAGGAATTTGCTACCAAGTATTGGCACTGGTTCTTTTATATCCAGGGCACGGGTTTCCCCGAAAGAGTGCTGGCGGCAGACCCTGAATATTTTGTTAACTATAATTTGAATTTAAAAATCGGCCCGGCGGCTAAAAGCCGTTTCCCGAAAGAAATATTAGACGAGTATGTACGTTGCCTGCGTGACCCGATGGCCTTTCACGGTATTTGCGAAGATTACCGCGCCAGTGCTACGATAGATATGGAACTGGACAAGGCTGACCGTGACCAGATCATTGAGGTGCCGATACTGGCTTTATGGGGCAAGGATGGCGTGGTTGGCAAGCTGTGGGACGTGATGAGCGGCTGGAATGAAAGAGCTGCTAACGTGGAAGGCTTTGGCGTGACCGAGTGCGGCCATTTTGTACCGGAAGAGCAGCCCGAGGTAGTTTTAGAGGCGATGCTGAAATTTATGGCGAAGTACCCGGCTTAAGGTGCGCAGTGACAATCAATTAACAGAAAGAAGTGTAGCTTATGCATGCTATTGAAAAATTGCTGGCAGAAAAAGCAGGAAAAGAGCAGGTCGTGACCGGCGAGATCGTGAACTGCGATGTTGATATTGCGGGCATCAACGATTTGTATTTGCAGACTGTACGGTCGTTTTATGAAATGGGCGGCGAGCAGGTGTTTGACGCCGATAAGATAGTGATGTTTTTTGACCATTATGCACCTTGCGCAACGATAACGCAGGCTGAAAACCATAAGCAGTTCCGCGAATTCTGCACTGAACAGGGTATAGAAAAGCTGATGGATATAGATCAGGGCGTCTGCCATCAGGTGCTGGCCGATAAGGGCCTGGTGCATCCGGGCGAGATCGTTGTGGTGACTGATTCCCACACGACTACTCACGGCGCTTTCGGCGCTTTTGGCACCGGTGTGGGGGCGACCGATCTGGCGACTATTATGATCACTGGCAAGCTGTGGTTTATGGTGCCGGAGATTTTTAAGATCGATCTGGTTGGTAAATTGCAGCCAGGAGTTTTTGCTAAGGATATCATTTTGCATATCATTGGCGACCTGGGAGCAGATTACGGTGTTTATAAGGCGGTGGAATTTGCTGGGCCTGTGGTACAGGAACTTAGCGTTTCGGAAAGAATGTGCATGTGCAATATGTCGACAGAGATGGGCTGCAAAACCAGCTACATCCAGCCGGACGCTGTGACAATGGAGTATCTGCGCAGCACGGTGACACGTCCTTACAAAATTTATGAAACTGACGCTGATTTTAAATATGCGGCAGAGCTGACCTATGATGTGAGCGGAATCAAGCCGCAGGTTGCGGCACCGTTCAGTGTCGATAATGTTTTTGACCTTGCCGAATATGCGGGCACGCCCATCAACGAGGCCTATTTAGGATCCTGCACTGGCGGCAGGCTGCCTGATCTGGCGGTGGCGGCACAGATATTGCGTGGCAGGCAGATACCGAAAACGACGCGGATGATAGTTGTGCCGGCGTCGAAAAAGGTGCTGGAGGACGCAATGGATCTGGGCTACATCAAGGCGTTGCTGACGGCAGGGGCTACTATAACCGCTCCTGGCTGTGCGGCTTGCCTGGGTGTGCATCAGGGTATGTTGGCCGGAGGCGAGGTTTGCATCAGTTCAACTAACCGCAATTTCCCCGGGCGGATGGGCCATGTGGACGGGAAGATATTTTTGGCTTCGCCGGCGGCAGTGGCGGCATCGGCACTGGAAGGCAGGATAGCCGACCCGGCTAAATATTTAGATGCGGCAGAGGGGCGGTGATGGATATGCAAACTTCAGTAAAGGGCAAAGCCTTTGTTTTTGGTAAAAATATCGACACCGACCAGATCTATCCGGGACGGTTTGTGGAATATACCGATGTTGAGGATATTAAAAAATATGCCATGTGCGGTGCTGATGCGGAGTTCGTCAAAAAGTTCCAGCCCGGTGATATCATCATTGCCGGTACTAATTTTGGCTGTGGGTCGTCGCGCGAGCATGCTGCCATAACCTTGAAGGCGGTAGGTGTAGGCGCGGTGCTGGCCGAGTCGTTTGGGCGCATCTTTTTCCGTAACGCCATCAATTTAGGCGTACCCGTTATCACCTGCAGCGAGATCAGCAAAATAGTGAGCGAGGGTGATGAGGTGGCGGTAGATATTGCCGGCGGCGTGATAACTAATTTGACTACCGGCGCAGTTGCTAAAGCCGTGCCCATGTCACCCTATATTATGAACATCCTGCAAAGCGGCGGCATCAAGCCGATGATCAAGGCCATGCAGGAAGCCAAGCGTGCCAGGGGTTGAGGTGCAGACGCTATAAAATTACAAAAGCACGATTATTCTGAATAATAATTCGTAATGTATACACACAACTTTGCATAAAATATGGTACAATAATAACTACTGTGTTAGACATGGTAGTTATTATTTGTTTTAAAGGGAAAGGATGACAACAGTATGCGTATCGTATTAACCATCGTTGGTAAAGACAAAGTCGGTATTATTGCTAAGGTAAGTAATATTCTCGCTGAGCATGGCGTAAATATCCTCAATATCAACCAAAATATCATGGAGGGCTTCTTCAACATGGTATTGATCGCTGATATGACTGGCGCTGCTGTTAAATTGCAGGATCTGAAGGATATCTTTACTGCTTTAGGTAATGAGATTGGCGTGGAGATCAGAGTACAAAGTGAAGAAATCTTTACGGCGATGCACCGTATCTAGGAGGCTCTCTAATGTTTAATATCAAAGATATCTTAGAAACCAACCAGATGATCACGCAGAACAATTTGGACGTGCGTACGATCACTATGGGTATCAGTCTGCGCGACTGCGGTCACCCTGATATAAAAGTAACGGCGCAAAAGGTGTACGATAAGATAACCAAAAAGGCTGAAAGGCTTGTTAAAGTGGGCGAAGAGCTGGAATTGGAATTGGGCGTACCCATTATCAATAAACGTATTTCCGTAACGCCTATATCCATGGTCGGCGAAAGCTGCGATACTAACGACTATGTGCCGCTGGCGAAAGCGTTGGATGCCGCTGGCAAGGCTGTTGGCGTTAATTTTATCGGCGGCTTTACGGCGCTGGTAGATAAAGGTTATACCAAAGGCGACAAAAATCTGATCACTTCTATCCCGGAAGCACTGGCTGTGACTGACATCGTTTGTTCTTCCGTCAGTGTTGGTTCGACTAAATGCGGTATCAATATGGACGCGGTAGCAGAAATGGGCCGTGTGATCAAAATGACGGCCGAGCGTACTGCCGACCGTGACGCTATCGGCTGCGCCAAACTTGTTATTTTTTGTAATGCCGTGCCGGATAACCCGTTTATGGCAGGCGCCTTCCACGGTGTTACCGAGCCGGAAACAGTTATCAATGTTGGCGTCAGTGGTCCGGGCGTAGTTAAACACGCTTTGGAAGCTGTTCGTGGACAGGATATCGGCGCTGTAGCCGAAACTATCAAAAAAACCGCGTTCAAGATCACCCGTGTAGGCCAGCTGGTAGCACAGGAAGCTGCCCGCAGGCTGGATACCCAGTTCGGTATCATCGACTTGTCGCTGGCACCGACTCCGGCCATCGGCGACAGCGTAGCGCATATTTTGGAAGAAATCGGTCTGGAAAGCTGCGGCTGCCCGGGTACTACGGCGACGCTGGCTATGCTCAACGATGCCGTTAAAAAAGGCGGCCTGATGGCGTCCAGCTATGTTGGCGGCTTGAGCGGCGCGTTTATCCCCGTCAGTGAAGACGCAGGGATGATTGCGGCTGTTGAATGCGGCAGCCTGACATTGGAAAAATTGGAAGCCATGACCTGCGTTTGTTCCGTAGGCCTGGATATGATCGCTATCCCCGGTGATGTAACGGCTGAAACTATTTCGGCTATCATTGCTGACGAAGCGGCTATCGGCATGATCAACAATAAAACTACCGCTGTCCGTTTGATACCTGTACCGGGTAAAGGCGTGGGTGAGCAGGTAGAATTTGGCGGTTTGCTGGGATACGCACCCATTATTGCTGTGAGCAAGTTTAAGGCTGACGCCTTTATTGCCCGCGGCGGACGCATACCCGCACCGGTAAGGAGCCTGACTAACTAATGCGTAAACAGCAGCGAGAGGCTATTTTAGCCTTGCTGGAGGAAACTTATAAAGGGATGGAAACTGCGCTCAATTATACGACGCCGTTCGAGCTTTTAGTAGCTGTCATCATGTCGGCGCAGTGCACCGACGAGCGGGTCAATAAAATAACGGCGCGTATTTTTCCCAAGTATAATACGCCCGCCAAAATGGGCGCGTTGACGCAGGAACAGCTGGAAGAAGAGATCCGCGACTGCGGACTGTTCCGCTCGAAGGCTAAGAACCTGCTGGCGACTTGTAAGATGCTGGTGGAGGAATATAACAGCGTTATCCCCGATACTATAGAAGAGCTGATGAAGCTGCCCGGTGCCGGTAAAAAAACGGCTAACGTGGTGGCGAGCATCGTTTACAATGTTCCTGCTATCGCTGTAGACACCCATGTTTTTAGAGTGTCGCACCGGTTGGGTTTGGCGAAGGGCGACGACCCTTTGGCAGTAGAAAAAGAACTACAAAAAGCCATCCCTAAAGCTAAATGGAGCGCTGCCCATCACTGGCTTATCTGGCACGGACGCAAGGTGTGCAAGGCGCGCAAGCCCTTGTGCAGCGAGTGCGTACTGGTGGAGCTGTGCCCCTATAAGGAAAAGAATTTATAAAGATCAGACAAGCCTGTAGTGCGACTTGCACGCAGGCTTGTTGTATTTAAGGAGTTTGCGGTGCCGACAAAAGAACAGGTTTTAGAAAAATATTTTGGACATAGTAAGTTCAGGACTGGGCAGGCCGAACTGATCGAGCAGCTTTTGGCGGGCCACCCCGTCGTGGCAGTGATGCCGACAGGTGCAGGCAAGAGCCTGTGTTACCAGCTGCCGGCACTATTGCTGGACGGTTTGACGCTGGTGGTTTCGCCACTGATCTCGCTGATGAAGGATCAGGTGCGCAGCCTGACAGAGCGTGGCATCGGCGCTGTTTATTTAAGCAGCGATATGAGCAGGCAGGAGTACGGCGCTGCCCTTTACGCTATCCGCAATAACAGGTGTAAGCTGCTGTATGTGGCGCCTGAACGTTTGCAGAACGAACGCTTTCAGGCATTTACAGGTGAAATGAAGATAGCCCTGGTAGTTGTGGACGAGGCCCACTGCCTGGTGCGCTGGGGCGAGTCATTCCGTCCTGCTTATGCAGGTATCCGTCCCTTTTTAGACAGTTTGCCCAGACAGCCTTTAGTAGCTGCTTTTACAGCGACGGCGACACCGGCTATTCGCCGTGAGATAGCGGTAAGCTTGGAGTTAGAGCAGCCTTTTGAGCTGGTGACAGGCTTTGACAGGCCCAACCTTACTTTTACTGTCGAACGGCCTGCAGTCAAGCAGCGATTTTTGCGCGAATGGGCGGCACAGCAGACTGGTTGTGGTATTATTTACTGCCCGACGCGTCGGTTGACAGAGGAAGTTTATAATTATCTTAAAGCGTGGGGGTATAGGGCTGGGCGTTATCATGCAGGGCTGACAGGTGAAGAGCGGCTGCACAACCAAAACGCCTTTAACAGGGATGAAGTGCAGTTCATGGTGGCGACCAATGCTTTTGGTATGGGCATCGATAAGCCGGATGTCCGTTTTGTTCTGCATTACAGCCTGCCCTTAGACGTAGAAAGCTATTATCAGGAAGCTGGCCGGGCTGGACGTGACGGCCTGCCGAGCCAATGCGTGCTGCTGTTTGAGCGGCGTGACGTCACCAGTATGCGGCAGTTGTTGGAGTATGGCTGCGAGCAGCGGGATGGTGACCGCGATGAAAAACGTCTGTGGCTGGAGCATGCTTATAATAGACTGCGTGAGATGGAAAATTATTGTTTTACCAGGGGCTGCCTGCGCAGTTATCTGCTTACTTACTTTGGACATGCGGCAGGGTCAGGCTGTGGTAATTGTGGCAACTGCCGCCCTCAAAAAACAGTTTTTCGCAGTTGGCTATAGCTGCTTTTTGTGACAAGGCAGTGAACTTATCGTTGTGTGGGCAGGGAATAGTTTTTGGATGCAGAATATATAAATTAACATAATAAGTAGGGAGGGTCCTTTATGAAAATCACCTTCTTAGGTGCCACAAGGATGGTCACAGGCTCTTGTTATTTACTTGAAGTAGGCAATAAAAAAATGTTACTGGACTGCGGTATGTTCCAGGGTTCAAAAATGGTTACGGCCTTTAACGAAAAGGAATTTGTTTTTGCCCCTAACACTATCGACAGCGTAGTATTGACCCATGCCCATATCGATCACAGCGGGTTGATACCCAAGCTGGTGAAGCATGGTTATAAAGGCCCTGTGCATTGTACAAAAACTACTTTGGAGCTGTGCACGATCCTGCTGCCTGACAGCGCCCATATCCAGGAATCGGAAGCTGAGTTTGCCAACCGTAAAGGTATGCGTGCCGGTAAAAGGGTTGTAGAGCCGCTCTATACTGTGGATGATGCTTATAAAGCTTTGCAGCATTTCCGTATCCATGAGTTTGGCGAACCGGTCGAGGTGCTGCCGGGTGTACAGGTAAAATTTAAAGTTGCCGGGCATATTTTAGGGTCGGCGATAGTTGAAGTTTTGGTAAATGAGGACGGTAAAACGACAAAGCTGATCTTTACCGGCGATATTGGACAGCCTAATCAGCCGATCATTGAAGACCCGGATGAGATAGCTGGCGCTGATTTTATTATTACCGAATCGACTTATGGCAACCGTGTCCATAAGGCTTATGATAAAGAAGGCGAACTGGCCGAGATCATCAAAGAAACTGTGGCTAAAGGCGGCAACGTAGTTATTCCGGCTTTTGCCGTAGGGCGTACACAGGTACTGCTGTATTATTTCCAAAAACTACTGGCCGAGGGACGTATACCCGAAGTGCCGATCATTATCGATAGCCCCATGGCCAGTAAGGCTACTGCCATTACGTTGACCAACCCGCAGGAATATGATGAGGAAGCGCGGGCTTTGTACGAAATGCACGGTAAAAGGCTGCTTGCTATACCGCAGCTGCGTTTTACGGCGACGGCGCAGGAATCCCGGATGATCAATGAGATGCCCGGTTCCAAAATTATCGTTTCGGCCAGCGGTATGGCTGATGCCGGACGTATCCTGCACCATTTGAAGCATAACCTGTGGCAGGAAAACTGTTCTGTCATTATCGCCGGCTATCAGGCGGAAGGCAGTATGGGCCGCCGCCTGATCGAAGGTGCGAAGCAGGTCAAGATCATGGGCGAGGATATCAGGGTCAATGCTAAGATCTACAATATGAAGGGCTTTTCGGCTCATGCTGATAAAGAGCAGCTGCTGGAGTGGTATAGCAAGATGCCACAGGTGCCGAAAGCGTTTTTTGTGACCCACGGTGAGTTTGACGCGGCCAGCAATTTTGCCGATGAGCTGCAACGCCGTTTGGGGACTGCCGCTTATATCCCGCAGTATGGCGACAGTATTACCATCAGCGGCACTGAATGGCATGTCACTACTTCGCCGATCATTACTACGGTCCCCGAAGTGGCCGAGCTCAGAGAGTATCTGCGCCAGACGGAAAGAATGTATTTGCAGTACCGCACCAAGATCGAACAGATCGTGGCCAGAGATGGCAGCAAGGCTGTCGGTATCCGCAAAAAGATGGAAAAAATCAAAAAATATGTGGATGATATGCTGTCATCCTTATAAAAGTTTGTGCAGGAAAAGGAGCTTTAAAAGTTATGAAATACCGTGATTTAGTTAAACGTTTAGCCGCAGGCGTGGCTTTGGGCATCGCCCTTACCTTACCGGTCGGTGCTGTCTGGACTGTGGTGCAGCCCCGGGCAGCGTATGCCGAGGATTATTCCAGCCTGCGTGGCAATATTATCGAAACAGCCTATCTTTTGGCAGGCACGCCCTTTAAAATGGGCGGCAGTTCCCCGTCGGAAGGCTTTGACGGTTCGGGCTATGTGCAATATGTTTTTGGTGAAAGCGGTATCGCACTGCCGCGTACTGTTGACGAGCAATATGACGTAGGCAAACGTATCAGCAAAGACGAACTGCTGCCGGGTGACCTGGTGTTTTACAGCACTGATGGCCCGGGTGCGACGTTCTGTGGCATTTACAGTGGTGAAGGTAAATTTATTTATGCCGGCACTAAAAATGGCGTTATCGAAGGCGAAGCCTTTGGCCCTTATTGGGACGAGCGGTTTTACGGTGCCAGAAGGATCCTCAACTGATAATACATAAATATTGTTCCAACGCTTAAAATACGGTTAAGGGCGGCTGCGTTTATTACGCAGCCGCATATTTTTTATATTAGCACCCAGTGCTGTAAAAATAGTACGATTGTACACTGAAAAATGTTGATTTCAACTGTTTTTAAAAATATATTGACAAAATATTAAGGCGTTGTTATACTTATCTCAATGTTTCGACAAATCATCTAGTTACAGGTTATGACTGGGAATGGACAGTGGAATGCTTTCAGAAAGTCGGCGGTTGATGCAAGCCGATAAGCACAGAAATTAGCCCTCTCACCCAGGAACTCTTTTTCTGAGACGTTGTTTAGGAAAAAGCGCAATGGCTGCGTTAAAGGTCTTAGAGTATAATTTAGGGTGGTACCGCGTACTTACGCCCCTATCGGCTTTGCCGGTAGGGGCTTTTTATTTTGATTTGTGAAGCAGCAAGGGAGGGGAAACAATGAACAAGCAACGCAAACTATTGCGTGAACGGCTGCAAAAGCCTGAGATATTGGTTTTGCCGGGGGTTTATGACGCTTTGACTGCTAAGGTAGCGGCTGAAGTAGGCTTTGACGCTCTGGTCATGGGCGGCTACAGTATTGCGGCTTCCAGATTGGGTCAGCCGGATGTAGGTTATCTTTCGATGACGGAAATGGTGCAGGCCGTAAAATGTATCGTGGACGCTACCGGGTTACCGGTGTTTGCCGATGGCGATACCGGGTATGGTAACGCTTTAAGCGTGCGGCGCACGATGCAGGAATACGAAAAGGCAGGCGCAGCCGCAGTACTTTTTGAAGACCAGGTCTGGCCTAAACGCTGCGGCCATATGGCAGGCAAGCAGGTCATCGATGCGGGTGAGCATGCTAAAAAGATCACGGCGGCGCGTGATGCCAGAACAGATGAAGATTTTCTGCTGATCGCCAGGACTGACGCCAGAGCCGTGCACGGACTGGACGACGCTATCGAACGTGGCAAGCTGTATCTTGACAGCGGTGCCGAGGCTTTGTTTATCGAAGCTCCTCAGGATATCGGCGAGCTGGAGACCATCGCTCAAACTTTTCCTGATACGGTGCTGATCGCCAATATGATCGAAGGCGGCAGAACGCCTAACCTGACGGCGAAGGATTTAGAAAATATCGGCTTTAAAATAGTTTTTTGGCCCTGCAGCGCTTTATATGTCATTACGCAGGCATTTAAGGAAGCTATGACGGTGCTGCATGAAACAGGCACCACCAAAGGCTACGAAGAAAAAATGATGCATTTTACTGATTTTAACAGCTTTATTGGCCTGGATGGCTATATGGAACTGGAAAAACGCTATAAATAAAAATTTGATGAGGTGAAGAGTAATGAAAATGTCTCAAATGTTTAAAACCACACTGGCTGCCGCTATGGTTATGGCGCTGGCAGTAACAGCCGGCTGCGGCGGTGGCGACAAAAAAGCTGCCGGTGGCAGCGAAAAAGTCACTTTAAAGCTGGCTCATAATTTGCCGGCTGCACATCCGCTGGCACAGGGGATGGAGTCTTTTAACAAAAAACTTACGGAAAAATCCAAAGGCGCTATCACTTTGAACATTTACCCTTCCGGCCAGCTTTTTAACGATAAAAGCATGAACGATGCCATCATGTCGGGCGGCATCGATATGGGGCTCAACTCCACTGCCATGTGGTCAACGGTCATTCCGGCGATGGAAGTGTTTGACGTGCCGTTTTTGTTCCCCAGCTATGAAAAAGTCGATCAGGCTATCGACGGTGGTTTGGGCGAAAAACTGGGGGCAGAATTAAAGAAAAAAGGCGTGCGTCCCGTTATCTGGGCCGACTACGGCTTTGTACAGTTTGCTAACAGCAAAAAAGAAATTACTAAACCTGCCGATTTCGCAGGCTTGAAATTGCGCGGCTACGGCGAATTGCCGTCCGAAACTATCAAAGCTTTGGGCGCATCTCCCGCTACCATGGGTTCCAGCGAAGTTTATATGGCTATTCAGCGCGGCGTTGTTGACGGACAAACCTCCGGTACTACCGCTATGTATGACCGCAAAATGTTTGAAGTTACCAAATATCTTACTATCACCAATCACGCTTATCCTGAATTTATTTTGGCGATGAACGAAAAATCTTTCCAAAAACTTACTCCCGAACAGCAGAAGATAGTTACCGAAGCTGCTAACGAAGTGCGCGACGACCTGCGCAAAAACGCTAAAGCCGAAGATATGACTGCTTTAGAGCACCTGAAAGAAAAAGGCATGCAGGTTTATGTGGTTCCGGAAGCAGATTTGCCCGAATGGCAGGCTGCAACAAAACCGGTTTGGGATATTTTTGTTAAACACACCGGCGATCTCGGTAAAGAACTGATCGAGATCTGCACCAAGCAATAACGGAAGCAATTTTAAGGCTGCCGCTGAGCAAAGTGCCGGCGGCAGTTATTTTATAATGAATGTGAGGAGAAAGCCTTGAAAAGCGCGATCGAGATCTATGGAAAAATTTTAGACGCTGTGACAAAAATCGTTGCTGTCATTGCCGGTATTTTGATATTGATGCCTGCGCTGATGGTGTTTTACGAAGTTGTGATGCGTGGTCTGTTCAACGCCCCGACGGAATGGTCGATCGAGCTTTCGGTCTATTGCGTGCTGATTGCGGGCTTTTTGGGGATGTCGGTAACTTATGCCGCCGGTAAGCATATCCACGTGGATATAGTTGTAGGCAGCCTGTCGCCGCGCACCCGTTGTTTTATTGAAGTCTTTACTACTTGCGTAGGTATTTTTTTCTGCGCGGTTTTTGTTATGGAATCATTTGATATGGCGATGCTGTCGCTGGAGATGGATAACACTTCGCCCAGCACCCTGCGCACTCCGATGTGGATACCGCAGATGGCACTGCCTATAGGTATGGGGCTCTTGCTGCTGCAATTTGTCCGAACTTTACTGGTGGATATCGAAAAAATCAACACCGGTGATTTCAGTAAGGAGGTAAAGTAGGATGCTGCTTATCTTTACTGCTATTTTATTAGGTTTGTTGATTTTAGGCTTGCCGGTAGCTTTTTCGTTAGGCACGGCCGGGCTATTTGGTATGTTTGCCTTTATGGGCGGCGACTCTGCTTTAGCGCAGATACCGATTTTAGCCTATAAATCTCTGGACGATTTTGTTTTGACTGCTGTGCCCTTATACATTTTAATGAGCCAGATCCTGCTGACTGGTAAAGTTGGCAACGATCTGTTTGAACTTGGTAATAAATGGCTGCGGCATTTGCCGGGCGGCCTGGGTGTAGCGACGGTTTTTGCCTGCGCTGTCTTTGCCGCTATCACAGGTTCCTCTGTAGCCTGCGCTGTTACTATCGGCGCTATCGCCATTCCCGAAATGCTGTCGCGCGGTTACGACCGCACGCTGGTATTGGGCGCGGTGGCAGCCGGCGGTACATTGGGTATTTTGATACCACCATCGATACCCATGATCTTATACGGTGCTATCACCGGTGAATCCGTAGGACAGTTGTTTATGTCAGGCGTCGTTCCCGGAGTGATTTTGACGATGCTCTTTATCTGTGTCGTGGTTTACCGCTCGCGCAAGCTTCCCTTGCAGGAAGCCGCGTCCTGGGACGAACGTATCCAAGCGCTGAAAAGCTCTTTCTGGGGACTGCTGCTGCCGGTGCTGGTTGTTGGCGGTATCTATACGGGGGCTTTTACTCCGACGGAAGCGGCTGCTATCGGTACGGTCTACAGCCTGTTCATTACCTTCGTTATCTACAGGACCTTAAAGCTGTCTGATATGCCCGAGATTTTGGTAGATACGGTAAAAACCACCTCGATGATTTTTGCCATTATGATCGGCGCGACATTGTTTGGCTTCGTGCTGACTATTTTGCAGGTGCCGCAGGCTTTGACAACGCTGGTTGCCGAAATGGAGACCAGCCGCTGGATCGTTTTTATAGCTATCAATATGCTGCTGTTGGTGTTGGGCTGTATTTTGGAATCCATTTCTATCATCTTCATCACGCTGCCGATCCTGTACCCGATCATTTTGAAACTTGGCTTCGACCCGATCTGGTTCAATGTTGTCATGCTTATCAACCTGGAACTGGCGCTGATTACGCCGCCGGTCGGCATGAATTTGTTCGTGTTGCAGGGCATTAGCCCAGACAGCAAGATGACCCAGATCATCAAAGGCGTTATACCGTTCGGGATCATTATGGCGCTGGAAATTTTGCTGCTCTGCTTCTTCCCCGAAATCGCTACATGGCTGCCGGGTATTGTAAAATAGAGGTTTTTATTGACAGGGCAGGTTAAAAAGAATATAATTAATTAGTCATAGTGGAGGATGCTTTTGACAAGCATCCTTCATTAAATTTTAGAGTAGTTATTAGGCCGCAGCTTTTCGCATAAAGCACGGTTTGGTTTTACAGGCGGCCGGTCCGCCTGCTCAAAGAGAGAGGAAGATAGGAATTTATGTTAAGAAATGATTTGCGAAATATTGCCATTATCGCCCACGTTGACCATGGTAAAACTACCCTTGTAGATGCGATGCTCAAGCAAAGCAACATTTTCCGTGCCAACGAGCATGTAGAAGAACGCGTTATGGACTCCAACGCGCTCGAACGTGAACGCGGTATTACTATTTTGGCTAAAAATACAGCAGTTATGCACAAAGGTACTAAAATCAACATTCTTGATACCCCGGGCCATGCCGATTTTGGCGGCGAGGTTGAGCGTGTACTCACTATGGTCGACGGCGTACTGCTTTTAGTTGACGCTTATGAAGGCCCGATGCCGCAGACTAAATATGTTCTGCGCAAAGCGTTGGAGCAGCATTTGAAACCGATCGTAGTAATCAATAAAATCGACCGTCCTGACCAACGTGTCACCGAAGTTATCGACGAGGTCCTCGACCTCTTTATCGAACTGGGCGCCGATGATGATCAGCTGGAATTCCCCGTTGTTTTGACCTCTGCCCGTAACGGCATTGCCAAACTTACGATGGAAGAAGAAAGCGATAATCTGGAACCTTTGTTTAAAGTTATTCTGGAAAACATCCCTGGTCCTGATGTTGAAGTGGAAGAACCGCTGCAAATGCTGGTCAACACCTTGGACTATGATGATTATGTAGGCCGTATCGTTGTAGGCCGTATCGTTCGCGGTACTATCCACAACGGTGAGACCATTGCCCTGATGGATGACGAAGGTATCCGCAAAGCCAAGATCGGCCGCTTGTACACTTACGAAGGCCTGAAACGCGTTGAGACCAACGAAGCCGGAGCAGGCGACATTATCGCCCTGATCGGTTTGGCTGACGCTAATATCGGTGATACTATCGCTGACGCTGAAAATCCTGAAAAACTGCAGGGTATCAGCATCGACGAACCGACTCTGTCGATGATCTTCTCAATCAACAACAGTCCTTTTGCAGGCCGCGAAGGCGAATATGTAACCAGTCGCCATCTGCGTGACCGTTTATTCAAAGAAGTTAAAACCAACGTTTCCATGCGTTTGGAAGAAACTGAAAGCCCGGACGCATTTGTTGTTGCAGGCCGCGGCGAATTGCATCTGTCCGTTCTGATCGAGACTATGCGCCGTGAAGGCTACGAGCTGCAGGTCGGCAAACCGAAAGTAATCATGCACCATGACGAGACCGGCACTTTGCAGGAACCTATGGAAGCATTGACTATCGACGTGCCTCAGGAATTTATGGGCGCCGTTATGGAAGGTCTGGGTCTGCGTAAAGCAGAGCTGACTAACATGACTGAAATGGCAGGCTATCTGCGTATGGAATTTTTGATCCCGGCCCGTGGCCTGATCGGTTTCCGTAACCAGTTCCTGACCGATACAAAAGGCAACGGCATCATGAACCATGTGTTCGCAGGCTATGCCGATTATAAAGGCGAGATCCCCGGCCGTACCCGCGGCAGCCTGGTAGCGTTTGAAACCGGTGAAACTACCGCTTATGGTATCAGCAATGCCCAGGAGCGCGGCATTATGTTCATCACTCCGACCGAGCAGATTTATGAAGGCCAGATCATTGGCGAAAATACTCGTGAAGATGACATGGACGTTAACCCCTGTAAGAAAAAACACGTCAGCAATATGCGTGCCAGTGGCAGTGACGACTCTATCCGTTTGATTCCGCCCAAAACTTTCTCCTTGGAGCAGTCTTTGGAGCATATCAACGACGACGAATTAGTTGAAGTTACCCCTAAAAGCATCCGTATGCGTAAAAGGATCCTCGATCGTGTTGAACGTGGACGTCAGCGTTCCCGTAATAAAGCATAATAATTTACAAAAAATATAAAATTTTTTCTGTAAAAGAAGGATTTTTGAAATTTATGTAGAAGTAAGCAGTTAACTTATCTGACCAAAAGGACGTTTGGAGGCGTAGAAGATGGATTTTAAAAATGCTGCACGTAAGCTTTGGCATAACGATGTAGAAGAAGATCAAGTTTATAGTGGTCCTTACTTAGTCAAAGGCGGACATATGGATATTTTGGTACGTTCTCCGCGTCAGTTCAGTGACGTGCGCGAGTACGCCGATTCTTTGATGAGCGGCGCGACCTTGATGGTATCCTTTGATGCTGTTGATGCTTCGATGAAAAATCGCATTTTTGACTATTTGAACGGCGTCAGCTATATCATTGGCGCGACTGTTTCCAAAGTAAGTGAAAATCTGCTGATGTATGCTCCCAATAATGTGGAAGTAGACAAAGAAGCAGTGAAGAAAAACTCTCGTTCCTGGTTGGGAAGATAATACGCACTTATTCATAAATATTAAAAGCTCATTCCTTATGGAATGAGCTTTTTTTATGTTGAGTTATTGTTTGGCATCAGGGTCATAGTCTTCACCCAATTTTTTTATAAAACCGGCAAAGAGTTTTGGTTCGCCCAAGTCGTTATACTGCATACGTCCCCGGCAGCGTACCCAGATCCATTTACCCGCTTTGTTCTGCGCCCGGTATTCAACATAGTGGCTGTTGCTGCGTCCGTCCAAAATCTCCTGGTTAGAGGCCAGGAAAGCACTTTGGTCTTCTGGATGGACTTTGGCGCCCCAAATCGCGGCGGCATTTTTGATGTACTCGCCCGGCAGGTCAAATTCTTCGACCATGGCTTTTGGATAGTGAAAAATATCACTTTCGACATCACAGACATACAGGTAATCGTCGGTACTGTCAACCAGTGCGTCATAAAGATATTGTGCCTGATAAGAAAATTTAGTTTTGTTTAAGCGGCCTGCCCGCTGCTGTAGTGCTGCTTCCTGCTGGCGCATGTGGATATGGTAAGCACGTTTTTGTTCATACATTTTTTCATCGACGTGGTTTAAAATATCCTTCATTGTATATTCGCTTGTAGGCTTATATTCAAAAAGGCCGTAGGTAAATGATGGTTCATAAGGCAGGCCTTCTTTGCTGGCGGTGTTTTTAAGTTCCAGTAAAATTTTTTGCAAAACTTCTTTAACATTCTGTAGGGGATGCTCGGTAAAAATAATTATAAACTCGTCCCCGCTGAGACGGAAAAAGATATCGCTGCTGCCAAGATATGATTTAACGGTTTTGCAGATCCGAATGATAAGCTTGTCGCCTTCGCTGTGGCCATAAGTGTCATTGACAGGTTTGAGGGAATTGATATCAAACATACAAGTGATGAAAGACGAATTGTTGCTTTGTGAATCAGCGATCAGGTTCGCTAAAAGTTCTTTGCCGGCGCGGCGCGTGAGCGTGTTAGTTAACTCATCAAAGCAGGCGTCGTGGAAAAACTTTTTTGAATCGGTGATATCGACAGATTGTTGTAAATGTACCAGCGAGCCGTCGAACCAGGTGATAAGACTGTCAAAATTATCATAGACACGTCCTGTTTTAGAATTAACTTCTTCCCAATGGATGACCTTATTAGGAGTTGGGGCGCGCAACAATTTGGAAATAGGGCAGAAGGTGCAGCGCTGCGACATATTCTGTTGCAACAGCTTCCAGCAGATTTTGCCTTCCGGTGCTTCTAAGGCAAAGGAATCTTTCATAGTCTGGTTCATAAACAGGATTTTATTTGTATGGATATCGGTAATATAAATAAGATTGTTCATACCATTGATGATAGAGGTATAAACTTTCTGTTGCAGAGCAGTCTGTTCAAAAGCATTCTTTTTAGCAAAGTAAGCCCCCAAAATACTGGCTATGATATTAAGCTTGTTAAAATCAGCCTGCTGCCATTGCTGCAATTCTTTAACGGGTTCAATAGTGACGAAACCGTACAGATGCCCTTCAAATTGCAACGGATAGATCAAAGCCGCTGTTACAGTGCCGCTGTAGCCGCTTTCTGCTAAAAGCTGGCTCAGCTCGTGGGGGTAAATAACAGGCTGTAATTTTAATTTTTTGGCGACCAGGTGGCTCTTGCGAGTTAAAAAAGCCTGCTGTGTGGAAGGCGTGTTATCGGGGTAATGAAAAGCCTCTGCAAGGTGGTGCTCGTTTTGCAGTCGAATAACGGAAATATGCTTTATAACCTCGGTCAAGCCCAGTATCTTTTCCAAACTGTCGATAGTACCGGAAAAAGGCTGATTCTCTGCTAAAAGCTGTTTTATCTGTTGCAAAGCTTCTTGTGCCGCAAATACTTTCGCGTTGCCGTCCATTTGTATCATTCCTGTTCTTTAGGATGTATTTTTATCATTATAACACTTTTATGTTTTAAATAAAATCCACAAACTAATTCAAAATATATAACAATGGCATAGAAAAAGCATATGAAATCCAAAAGATTAAGAACAAATAAAAAAGCCTGCTCGAATGAGCAGGCTTTAAGTGCTGTAGAGATTAGTCCATAGCATTGACTTTTTTTGCAAGTCTGGATTTTTTGCGGTTTGCAGCGTTCTTATGGATGATACCTTTGCGAGAAGCTTTATCAATCAAACCGGTTGCAGTCGCAAAAGTTGCTTGTGCTTCTTCTTGAGAGCCGGTCATGGTTACTGCAACTACTTTACGAGCAGCATTGCGGATAGCAGCCTTGATCGGAGCATTTTTGGCGCGACGTTCAGCGTCGGTTTTTACACTACGGATGGAAGATTTAATGTTCGGCAACGAATTCACCTCCTACAATTAAATACGTTTACTAAAGTATTCTACCACGAAGGAGTTAATTCTGCAAGGGATTTCTGCAAATTATTCCGCAAAATACTTTATTTGATGATTTTAGTCGCTATGCGGTCCGGCTTGATGTCGGCCAGGGTACGTTTTTCAAGCGGCTTGGCCGGATAACCAAGCGCCATAGCCGAAACTGGTTTAAAGCCTTCGGGCAGTTCCAGGCTGGCGATGAACTGCGGGCTTTGGGGGATGCGGTTCAAAAGGGCCCAAAGGTAAACGGAGCCAAGTCCGATATCCGTTGCTGCCAGCTGCATATTTTCAAGGATGCAGCCTACGTCAGCAATATAAACCAGCTGACCGTCGGCTTTGGGTTTGGCTGATACAACGATCAGGGTCGGGGCGCCGTAAAATGGATTGTATTTGGGGTTGCCGAAGGCCTGGCCGCAATATTCAGCAAAGGCTTCTAAAATTTTGGGGTTTTGCACGACGGAAATATATAATTCGCTGTAAGCTCCATGGCCGACAGGGGAAGCCCAACCGGCAGCTAAAATAGTTTGCAGCTGAGAGTCGCTGATTTGTTCAGGTTTATAAACACGTGTCGAGCGGCGTGTTGCAATAGTAGTTAAAGTATCCATGGTAAAAATTCCTTTCTTAGTAATAATTCTTTTATCGTCTCTTATATTGTAACAGGTTAAAACGATGATTTGCTGTAAATTATTTGTGAAGTGCTCCTGAGTGCCACTTTATATACTTTCATAATTCTGCAAAGAAGAATCTGGGTACTGCCTGAAAAATAAATTTTGCCGCCGTAGTTAGTATTTGCTTAACTATGGCTAAAAATGATATAATATTCTGTACTGAATATACGGCGGCAACGTCGCCTTAGCAAGATTATATATTGAAGGAGAATATGATGGACCAGAAGAAGATCCGTAATTTTTCTATAATTGCCCATATCGACCATGGCAAATCTACGTTGGCCGACAGGCTGATAGAGCACACCGGCACATTAACGAAGCGCGAGATGGAGGAGCAGATCCTTGACTCGATGGACTTGGAGCGTGAACGGGGTATCACGATCAAGGCGCAGGCTGTGCGCAGCAGCTACAAGGCTAAAAACGGCGAGGAGTATATGCTCAATTTTATCGATACTCCGGGCCATGTGGATTTCACCTATGAGGTATCGCGCGCTTTGGCGGCCTGCGAAGGTGCTTTGCTGGTCATCGATGCCTCGCAGGGTATCGAAGCACAGACTCTGGCTAACGTTTATCTGGCTTTGGATAATGATCTGGAGATCATCCCCGTTATCAATAAAGTGGATCTGCCCAGTGCCGACCCAGAACGTGTAAAGCATGAGATCGAAGAAGTCATCGGTATCGACGCGTCGGAAGCTGTTTTAACCAGCGCTAAGACTGGTCTGGGTATCGAAGATGTTTTGGAAGCTATCGTAGCGAAGATTCCTGCTCCTACAGGCGACAGCACTGCTCCTTTGCAGGCGCTGGTATTCGATTCCAAATTCGACGCTTATAAGGGCGTTGTGCTGTATGTGCGCGTTATCGACGGCTTTATCAAACGCGGGATGAAGATCAGAATGATGGCTACCAATGCAGAATTTGAAGTGACTGAAGTGGGCGTGTTCAAGCCTAACCTGGTCAATGTTGATTCACTTGAGGTTGGTCAGGTTGGCTTTTTTGCCGCCGCTATCAAAAATGTTAAAGATGCCCGTGTGGGTGATACTGTTACCGATGCCAATAATCCAGCTGCGTCAGCGCTGCCGGGCTATCGCAAAGCGACGCCGATGGTCTTCTGCGGTTTGTATCCTGTAGAAAATTCGGATTATGACAATTTGCGTGATGCTTTGGAGAAATTGCAGCTGAACGATGCTTCGCTGGTTTTTGAGCCTGAGACTTCCGTTGCTTTGGGTTTTGGCTTCCGCTGCGGCTTTTTGGGCCTGCTGCATATGGACGTTATCAAAGAACGCTTGGAGCGTGAATATAATCTGACGCTGATCACTACGGCGCCCAACGTTATTTATCAGGTGTTCCGTACTAACGGTGATGTGGAATTAGTCGATAACCCCTCTAACTTCCCCGATCCGACGGTCATCGAGCATGTTGAAGAGCCGTATGTCAATGCGACGATCATCGTACCGAAGGATTATGTAGGCGCGGTGATGGAACTGTCGCAGGAAAAACGCGGCGAATATGAGAATATGACGTATTTAGATGAAACCCGTGTTATGATCCATTATGCTTTGCCGCTAAGTGAGATCATTTACGATTATTTTGACCGTTTAAAATCGGTTACCCGTGGCTATGCGTCGCTGGATTACGAGCTGGCCGGCTACCGTACTTCCAGTCTGGTAAAGGTAGATATCCTTTTGAACGGCGATCCGGTGGATGCCCTGTCGGCGATCGTACATCGCGAAAAAGCTACGTCCCGCGGCCGTCAGCTGGTAGAAAAACTACGCAGCCTGATCCCGCGTCAAATGTTTGAGATACCTGTACAGGCCACTATCGGCACCAAGGTCATTGCCCGTGAGAACGTAAGGGCGATGCGCAAAGACGTTTTGGCCAAGTGCTATGGCGGCGATATCAGCCGTAAGCGCAAGTTGCTGGAAAAACAAAAAGAAGGTAAAAAGCGCATGAAGCAGGTAGGCAGTGTCGAATTGCCGCAAGAGGCTTTTATGGCGATTTTGAAGATGGACTAAAATGCAAAAATGGGAACAAATCCAAGGGGTATATTTACATACCCCTTTTTGCTTGCAAAAATGTTTATATTGTGACTTTGCTTCCTATGCCGGTTTCAGCGAAGCGGATATGGCGGCTTATACAAAAGCCGTGTGCTGTGAGATAGAGCAGCGGGGGCAGAGCATGCCGGTTGCCGCCGACGCTACAGTTTATTTTGGTGGTGGCACCCCGTCGCTGCTACCCGAAAAACTGCTGGCGGAGCTGGTGGAAGCGCTGCATAAAAATGGCTTGTGGCGGCAGCCTGCCGAGGCGACTATCGAAGTCAATCCGGGTACTGCCGACAAACAGAAGCTACGCTTTTTTAAAGAGCTGGGCTTTGACCGTATCAGCTTTGGCGTGCAGAGCCTGAACGATAACGAACTGCGGGCGGTAGGCCGCATCCATACGGCAAGTGAGGCTCTTGAAGCGTTAGCTATGGCGCAGGACGTCGGCTTTGAGCGCATCAGCGCCGACCTGATCTATGGTTTGCCGAGGCAGAACCTGGCAACATTGCAGCAGAGCCTAAAAATTTTGATGGGCGCAGGCTTGCAGCATTTGTCGGTGTATGGCCTGACTGTAGAAGAAGGCACGCCTTTGGCACACTTATTAGATGAAGGTAAAATTGTTTTGCCGGATGAGGATATGCAGTTGGCCATGTATGAGCTGGTACAGGAATATCTGCCATCACAGGGACTCAAGCGCTACGAAATATCCAACTATGCGACGGCAGGGCAGGAGTCCAGGCATAATCTTGTCTACTGGCACTATCTGCCGTATCTGTCTTTTGGAAGCGCGGCCTGCAGCTTTAACGGGCAGCAGCGCTTTACGGCAGTGCCTAACGTAGCTGAATATATTAAAAGCGTCGGCAGTGGTGTGGCAGCAGGTGTAGTAGAACGTCTTGATGCAGAGACGCAGCTGGCAGAATATTTGTTTATGGGATTGCGCACGCTGGAAGGCATAGATCTGCGGGAAACGGAGCAGCGTTTTAAGTGTGACGTGATGTTAAAATTTGGTGCGGAATTAGCACGGTTCATAAAAGAAAAATTAGTCGCCTTAGACACTGATAAAAAACGGTTGAGGCTTACGGAGCAAGGGATGCGCTTCAGCAATGAAGTTTTTGAAATCTTTGTGAAGTAACAAAAATTTGTTGACAACTGTTAAGGTCAGTGCTATTCTAATATCAAGGTGTTAGCACTCTACAGTGGCGAGTGCTAACAACCGGGTTGGAGGTGGGATCATGTTAAACGAAAGAAAGAAAAAGATCCTGCAAATCATCATAGAAGACTACATTTCGTCGGCTGAGCCGGTCGGCTCGCGGACTATCGCCCGTAAGTATGACTTGGGGCTGAGTCCGGCAACTATCCGCAACGAGATGTCAGACCTTGAGCTTCTGGGCTATCTGGAACAGCCGCATACTTCGGCGGGACGTATTCCATCTGCTCAGGCTTATCGTTTTTATGTAGACTCCCTGATAGAACCGGGGATGTTGAATGACAACGATATGGCCCTGATCGACGGCTGGTATAACGAACGGCGCCGCAATATCGACGATATTTTCCAGTCCACAGCCAAGATTTTGTCGCGTATGACGCAGAATGTTTCCATGGTTTTGACCAATCAGCAGACTACGGCCAACTTCAGCTATTTAAAATTTTTGCCGCTCGACAGTAAGCACGCTATTTTATGTATCGTTGCCGACGACGGCAGTATCGACACTAATGTGATCGATATTCCTTTGGGAATGGTTGCGGAGGAAATGGATTATTTAGCAGGCAAGATGAGCAAACTGCTGGAAGACCGCACGCTCAGTGATATTTCAGTTGAGCTGCTGCAGAATGTCCATACCAATGTGGTCGAAGACAAGGTTATTTTTTCATCGCTGCTGCAGGCCGTGCGCAAAATGACGGGACGGCGGCAGGAGCAAAAGGTATTTCTAGGCGGCACCAAGCAGCTTTTGAATCAGCCTGAGTTCCGCGATGTTGAAAGAGTCAGGAACCTGCTTGGCATATTAGAAGAAGAAAAGGTTCTCAAAGATTTGCTGCAGGGCGGTGAGGATTCGGGCCTGAAGGTAACGATAGGCAGCGAAAACAAATTCACCGGTATCCAGGATTGCAGTATGGTTCAGGCTACTTACCGCCTGAATGGCGAGATCGTAGGTACGATGGCGGTACTGGGGCCGACCCGTATGGAGTATGGTAAGGTCATTTCCGTTATGGATTATCTGCATAAGTATCTGCGGACTATTTTAGATAAGTAAAAAGACTATAAGGAGGAAGTGTTTTGCAAACAGAAGATTTGAAAGAAAACACAAAGCAAACGACTGCCGAAGAAACACCTCAGCAGGAAACTCAAACGACTACCGCCGATGCGGGTAATGGAGCCCAAGAGGCTGCCGAAACAAAGAGTGAGGGAGCTGCTGCAGATAATACTCCTGAACAGGACGAGAAAGACGCTAAGATCGAAGAACTGCAGAACCGTGTTTTAAGGCTGCAGGCCGATTTTGATAATTTCAGACGCCGCAACACTTCCGAGCGCGAACAGCTGGCTACTTTTGTTACAGCTGACGTAGTTGGAAAATTTTTGAAGGTACTGGATAATTTTGAGCGTGCCGAAGCTGCCGTTCAAAAAGCCGATGATGCCGCAGGTATCGCCTCCGGTTTGGAAATGATCAGACGCCAGTTTGAACAAACCTTTAAAGAGCTGGGCGTGGAAGAGATCAAAGCCGCTGGCGCCAAATTCGATCCCGAGTTTCATGAAGCAGTAATGCGGGGTCAAAACCCTGATTTAGAAGACGATGCCGTGGAAATGGTATTTGAAAAGGGTTATAAGCTGCGTGATAAGGTCATCCGTCACAGCAAAGTTAAAGTTATCAGCAACGAATAGTTGCTAATATAAAAACATAAAAAACAAACATCTAAATCCGAGGAGGAATAAATCATGTCTAAAGTAATTGGTATTGACTTAGGTACTACTAACTCTGTAGTAGCAGTAATGGAAGGCGGCGAACCTACCGTTATCACTAATCAGGAGGGCAGTCGTCTGACCCCGTCCGTAGTTGGTTTTTCTAAAAACGGCGAGCGCCTTGTCGGCCAGCTGGCAAAACGCCAGGCTGTTTCCAACACCGACAGGACTATCAGCTCTATCAAACGTCATATGGGTACTGACTATAAAGTAACCATCGACGATAAAAAGTATTCTCCGGAAGAAATTTCCGCAATGATCCTGCAAAAACTGAAAGAAGACGCTGAAAAATATCTGGGTGAAACTGTTACTCAGGCAGTTATCACTGTTCCGGCTTATTTCTCTGACAGCCAACGTCAGGCAACCAAAGACGCAGGCCGTATCGCAGGCCTTGAAGTCCTGCGTATCATCAACGAGCCTACCGCAGCCTCCCTGGCTTATGGCATCGATAAAAGCGACGACCATACCGTTATGGTTTATGACCTTGGCGGCGGTACTTTTGACGTATCTATCCTTGACGTCGGCGACGGCGTATTTGAAGTAAAAGCTACTAACGGCGATACCCATTTGGGTGGCGACGACTTCGACCAGAAGATCGTTGACTGGATGGTTGCCGAGTTCAAGAAAAACGAAGGCATTGACCTGAGCAACGACCGTATGGCTATGCAGCGTTTGCGTGAAGCAGCTGAAAAAGCCAAAGTTGAATTGTCAGGCGTTTTGACTACTAACATCAATCTGCCGTTTATCACTGCCGGTGCCGAAGGCCCGAAACATTTGGATATGGACCTGACCCGCGCTAAATTTGATGAAATGACTGCCGACCTTGTTGAACGTACTATGGGGCCGACCCGCAAAGCCATGGCTGACGCTGGTATGTCCGCAGCTGACATCAACAAAGTTATTCTGGTAGGCGGTTCTTCCCGTATCCCGGCGGTACAGGAAGCCCTGAAAAAATTCATCGGCAAAGAACCTTACCGTGGTGTAAACCCTGACGAATGTGTTGCAGTTGGCGCAGCTATCCAAGCTGGCGTATTGGCAGGCGAAGTTAAAGACGTGCTCCTGCTCGACGTAACTCCGTTGTCCCTGGGCATCGAGACTTTGGGCGGCGTGTTCACTAAAATCATCGACCGCAACACTACTATCCCGACTTCCCGTAAACAGGTATTTTCTACCGCGGCTGATAATCAACCTTCAGTTGATATCCATGTTCTGCAAGGCGAACGTGAAATGGCTGCCGATAATAAAACTTTGGGCCGCTTTGAATTGGGCGGAATCCCGGCTGCTCCCCGTGGAGTACCGAAAATCGAAGTTGCTTTCGATATCGACGCTAACGGCATCGTTAACGTAAGCGCTAAAGACCTGGGCACCGGCAAAGAGCAAAAAATCACCATCACTTCTTCCGGCACTATGGATAAAGACGAGATCGACCGTTTGGTTAAAGAAGCTGAAGCTAACGCCGAAGCCGATAAAAAACGTAAAGAAGGCGTAGAAGTACGCAACAATGCCGACTCCCTGTGCTATCAAGCCGAAAAAACCATCAAAGATATGGAAGGCAAAGGCTCCGAGGAACTGATCGGTAAAGTACAAGCAGCCCTTGATACCTTAAAAGAGACTCTTAAAGGCGAAGACCTGGAAAAAATCAAAGCCGATACCGAAGCTTTGACTAAACCGCTCTATGAGCTTTCCGCAGAGCTTTACAAACAAACTGAAGCTGAAAAAGGTGCCGAAGGCGCTGAAGGCGGCGAAGGTGCAAAAAAAGCTGATGACGACGTTGTTGACGCCGAAGTGGTTGACGAAGACAAAAAATAATCAGCTTAGGATGGTGTAAACTTTGAGTAAAAAAGATTATTATGACGTGCTAGGCGTAGCCAAAACAGCTACGGCAGACGAAATCAAAAAAGCATATCGTAAAGTGGCGCGTCAGTATCATCCTGATGTGAACAAAGATAACCCGGAAGCTGCCGAGAAGTTTAAAGAGGCCTCTGAGGCTTACAGCGTACTTAGTGATGAGCAAAAGCGCGCCCAGTACGACCAGTTTGGCCATGCTGCCTTTGAAAACGGCGGCGCAGGTGCTGGCGGCTTTGGCGGCGGTGGTTTTGAAGGCTTCGGTGGTTTTGGCGGCGGAGGCATGGAAGATATTTTTGACATGTTCTTCGGCGGCCAGGGACGCGGTGGACGTAGTTCTAATGCCGGTCCGCAGCGTGGTGCAGATCTGCGCTTCGATTTGGAGATCACCTTTGAAGAAGCTGCATCCGGACTGGAACGCGAGATCAGTGTTTACCGCGACGAGCAATGCCCACATTGTCACGGTAACGGCGCCGAGCCCGGTTCTAAAGTAGAGACCTGCCCTGAATGTCACGGCAGCGGTGAGATCCGTTTCACCCAAAATACGATGTTCGGCCAGATGACTAATGTGCGTCCGTGTTCTAAATGTCACGGCGAAGGTAAAATCATCAGCGAGCCTTGTAAGGAATGCCGCGGACAAGGCACAGTTAAAAAGAACAAAAAGCTTAAAGTAAAGATCCCGGCCGGTGTGGACAACGGTTCCAGACTGCGTGTAGCCGGTGAGGGCGAAGCAGGCGCTAAAGGCGGTCCAAGCGGCGATTTGTACGTTTATCTGTATGTTAAACCGCATAAGTTCTTCGAGCGCGACGGTACTACCGTTTACTGCGAGATACCTATCAATATCGTGCAGGCTACTCTGGGCGCCGAGATCAAAGTACCGACACTGGACGGCCAGGTAGTTATGAAGGTTCCGGAAGGCACCCAGCCCGGCAAGGTACTGCGCCTGAAGGGCAAAGGTATCCCCAGTCTGCGTAACGGCACCCGTGGCGACCAGCTGGTACGCATCAAGGTGGTTGTGCCGCAGAAGCTAAGCGAAAAGCAAAAAGACGCTTTGCGTAAATTTGAAGAAATCAGCAAAGATAATATCAACCCCGAAGAAAAAGGCTTTTTGGATAAAATCAAAGATCTATTTAAATAAAAAATAACCGCTCTCAGCGAAAGCATGAGGGCGGTTATTTTTATATACTATAGAAATAGTTTTGCTTTAAAGTTTCAAAACATGATATAATGAGAATAAGTTATAGGCTGTTAATTTGTTAATATATGGTAGCATTATTAACAAAACAGGATGAAAATAATATAGATATAGGAGGCTTTAGAAAATGTATGAAGGTATTGAAATGCAAAAAGTTGATTTTTGTGGAGTCGCCGCGACTTATTTTATTCCTAACGACGAGCACGTATTTGCAGTTACTGATGATAAAAAATACACATGGCCTTTTTTCGGAAGAGGGTATCCAACAGAAGGTTCACGAATTATTTTAACAGCGAATTTACCGATAGAATGGGCTTTTTCATTGATTAAAGCTCATCAAGTTAATGGCATGCCTGTAAATGATGGTGCTGGAATTATTAACCAGATGAGTGGGACTTGTCATACGGCTGCTAACAGATTATTGATTTTATCAGAAGCAGAAGCAGATGTGACTGAGGCCAAGGGTGATGATTATTCAGTCATTTTATTTGGAAAGTATGGTTTTGGTATAGTTGATTTTGCCAAAAGATTGGCTGATACTTATCCTGTTTCGTATAACGGAAAGAAAAATGATGATTTACAGATTGTATTAAGTCGGTTATTAAATTTTTTGCCAACTGAATTTAATGCATGGAGAAGAGTGTTAGAAAGTAATTTTACATTTGATACATATGATCTAATAAAAAATTATCCGGTAGGATATCCATACATTGTTGAAAAAATCACCAGTTATTATCAATATAGAGAAAATCTTTTTTCAAAATACAATTATGATGAATCACGAAAAAAAGAATTTTTAATAGAATTATCTAATGGTGCCTTAGAAAAATATATTTTAATTGTTTTAAATGACATGCACTCTATGGGGATAATTAGTTCTGCTAAAAAAGATTCTATTTACAGCACTATGGAAGGCTTCATTAAAAATTTAATAAAACAGCTGTAAAAGCTTAAAGGGTGGGGCGTTGCCTCACTCTTTTTATTTGCAACGTAGGGATTTGGTTACTTAAAGTTCATTCTTTTGCGCACAAAATATGATATAATGTTTTGAAATATAATGTAGTATTCAGTATATAGATAAAGCAATTTAAGGAGTGATCACTTTGTCACAATGGATAGAAGTTAGTATACAAACAACACACGAGGCGGCGGAGGCTACAGCCGAGATCATGCGCTCTGTCGGTGCAAGCAACGGAGTTGTTATTGAGGACCCGGTTTTAGTAAACACGCTGCGTAATTCCGGCACCTGGGAGCTATGCGCTATTCCCGAGCAAGAGAACACCGAGGTGGTTACTATCAAGGCTTATTATCCTGATGATGCCGAGTTGCAGCCGCGCTTGGCGCAGATAGAAACAGAAATGGCAGAAATGGAAGCGCGTATCGGCAAATGCCGGTTTGGTAACACCTGTTTTCGTACGGTGTCCGAGCAGGATTGGGCCAATGAATGGAAACAGTATTTTCATGTGACCCATATCGGTACCAGCTTAGTTATAAAACCGACCTGGGAGCAATATGCGCCCCAAGCCGGCGAGCATATTATCGAGATCGACCCGGGTATGGCTTTTGGCACAGGTACTCATCACACTACCTGTATGTGTATGGAGCGGCTGGAAAAGGTGCTGCGCCCGGCAATGGAAGTATTCGATGTAGGCACAGGCTCCGGTATTTTGGCTATTGCCGCCGCTAAGCTGGGTGCCAAGTCTGTCAAAGCTGTGGATATCGATGCGACGGCAGTGCGGGTAGCTACAGAAAACATTGACGCGAATGATTTGGCAGGCTGCATCAGCGTTAAGCAGGGCGACCTGCTGCATGGAACTGAAGGCCAGGCCGACGTTATTATTGCCAACATTATAGCCGATATCATCATCATGCTGCTGCCGGATATCCCCGGTAAGTTGAAAGAGGGCGGCACTTTCCTTGCCAGCGGTATTATTGAAGGTCGCTGCCAGGATGTGGCTGATGCAGCTGCCAAGGTTGGTATGCACGTGGATGCCGTCGATACCAAAGGCGACTGGGTAGTGATGCAGATGAGCAAGGAGGCCTAATAAGGTGCACAGATTTTTTGTCCCGCAGCCTTACGGGGAAACCATGACGATAACTGGCGTCGATGCCAGACATATTTATACGGTACTGCGGATGCAGACCGGCACTAAAGTCCAGATAGTCAGCGACGACGGCGTCAGCGCTGTGGCAGAGATCGCCGAGGCGAATGAAAACGCAGTTACCGTACGCTGTTTGGAAGTGATCGCCGAAAGCCACGAGCCGGCAGTTAGGATAACGCTGGCACAGGGGTTAGCCAAAGGCGAGAAAATGGATTTTATTATTCAAAAAGCAGTAGAGCTGGGCGTCAGCGAGATCGTTCCCGTGGCTATGGAGCATTCAGTTGTGCGTCTGGAAGGCGATAAAGCCGCTAAAAAGGTAGAACGCTGGCAGAAGATAGCCGAAGCGGCTGCCAAACAAAGCAAGCGTGATATAGTACCCAAGGTGCAGCCGGTGCAGACAGTGACACAGATGCTGGCGAATAACCTTTGTGAATGTAAGCTGATCGCCTACGAATGTGAAGATAAGCTGGGGTTAAAAACTGCCTTGCAGCGTCAAACGGAGCTGCGTGAGCTGCTGCTCATCATCGGGCCGGAAGGTGGCATTGCTGAAAGTGAATTGCAGCAGGCATTAGCGGCAGGAGCCTTGGGCGTGAGCTTGGGTAAACGGATTTTGCGGGCCGAAACGGCAGCTTTAGTTGCCGCCGCCGCTATATTTTACGAAACTGGAGATTTAGGAGGCTGATTGATGAAAAAAATAGCATTTTATACTTTGGGCTGCAAAGTCAATCAGGCCGATACTGCCAGCATGGAAACTATGTTTCGCAGCCACGGCTACACTGTAGTCGATTTCAACGGCGAGGCCGATATCTATGTAGTCAATACCTGTGTCGTCACCAATACGGGCCAGCGCAAATCGCGCCAGATGATCAACCGGGCCGTGCGCAAAAATCCAACGGCGTTGGTAGTCGTTACCGGCTGCTACCCGCAGACTGCGGCAGACGAAGTCAAGGCGATTCCCGGCGTTGATCTTATTATTGGCAATCAAGACCGGGCCGATATAGTGCGTCTAGTTGAAGAGGCTGCCGAGCATCAGCGTGTCGATACTATCGACAGTGTGCGCAAGCTGAGCGCTAACACGGAATTTGAAGAACTGAGCGCCGGTGACGTTACGGATAAAACCAGAGCTTTTTTAAAGATACAGGAAGGCTGCAATCAGTTCTGTACTTATTGTATTATTCCCTTTGCCCGCGGCCCGCTGCGTTCGCGCAGTTTGGCAAGCATTAAAGAAGAGGTCTCCAGATTGGTGAGGGCCGGTTATAAAGAGGTCGTTTTGATAGGGATCCATCTGGGCTGCTATGGCAAGGAACACGGCGGTGAGCTGACGCTGTTCGACGCTGTGCAGGCAGCTTTAAGCGTGGAGGAGTTACAGCGCCTGCGTTTGGGGTCGCTGGAATCGGTAGAAGTGGAAACACGGCTGTTGGACTTGATGGCTGCTGATAAACGCTTGTGCCGCCAGCTGCATTTACCGCTGCAGGCGGGTTGTGATACCACGCTGGCCAGAATGCACCGTCCTTACGACGCCAGACGTTTTGCCGAATTATTATACGATATTCATAAACGTATCCCCGATATCGCCATTACCACCGATATCATAGCGGGTTTTCCCGGTGAGACTGAAGAAGAATTTGCATCGACGCTGGCTTTTGCCGAAAACTGCGGCTTTAGTAAAATGCATATTTTTCCGTATTCTAAACGCAAAGGCACCCCGGCTGAAAAAATGCCGAACCAGGTGCCGGAAACAGTGAAGCAGAAACGCTGTGCGGAATTGGCCGAGCTTGACCATAGAATGCAGCAGAAATTTTTGGAAGCGGCAGTCGGCAGCGAAGCCGAAGTGCTGTTTGAACAGACTGTGGCAGACGGACAGGTAGAAGGTCTGACCAGTAATTACCTGCGGGTCTATGTGCAGGGGGCGGCCGAATTATGCGGCACGATCAGAAAAGTCAAGCTGCTGCGCGCCGAAACAGGGCTAATGATAGGCGAGTTAGTATAAGCACAAACATATAAGCAGAAACTGCCGCTGTGGCGGCAGTTTATATCTAAAGGAAGTTATCGCTATGGCAGTAAATTGCTGATTGCAAATAAATTGTGAATCATCATAATTAAAAAAGGAATTTTACAATCAGCGCCGAATATAATATAGATTAAAAGCATGTTAAGGAGGGAAAGAAATGAATGATTGCATTTTTTGCCGTATCATTGCCGGCGAGATCCCGTCTGAACGAGTTTATGAAGATGATAAAATGATCGTCATCCGCGATGTGGCTCCGGCTGCTCCGGTACACGTTTTGATGATACCTAAAGCTCATACCGAGAATATCACTACTGCGCCTCCTGAGCTGGTTCAATACATGCTGGGCAAAGTAAAAGAGCTGGCGGTAACGCTTGGCGTTGACGAAAAAGGCTTCCGTATCGTAGCCAATACTGGCGTCGATGGCGGGCAAACAGTTAACCACCTGCATATCCACCTTTTAGGTGGTAAAGCATTGGGTTGGCCGCCTTGCTGATACCTTGACAAAAGGCGCAGCTTGGGATATAATTTACTGGTAATATTGTGCGGTAATTGCGGTCTGATACTAGTCGGGCACCACGCAAAAAACGCATGAAATGCATATATACACTTCCCTAAAGTGTGTGGAGGGAGGGAGATCAGATGGCAGAAATCAAAGTTGGCAAAAACGAAACATTGGACAGTGCGCTGCGCAGATTTAAAAGAGCAACCCAAAAGGCCGGTATTCTTTCTGAAGTTAGAAAGCGCGAACATTATGAAAAACCGAGCGTTCAACGCAAGAAAAAATCCGAAGCAGCCAGAAAACGTAAAACCAGATAATGGGGGCGTGCTGTATGTCTATTAAAGACCAATTGACAGAAGATATGAAACAGGCCATGAAAGACCGCGAAGCAGGTAAACTGCGTTTAACGGTCATTCGTATGGTGCGTGCTAATATTAAAAATGTCGAGATTAATGACAAAAAAGAACTGAACGATGAAGAGGTTCTGGCAGTCTTAATGAAAGAGGTCAAAATGCGGCAGGATTCTTTAACAGAATTCGAAAAAGCCGGACGCAGCGAATTAGCCGAGCAGGCTAAAGCAGAGATTGAGATTCTCCAAAAATATCTGCCCGAACCGCTCAGCGATGACGAATTACGCGCTATGGTCGCCGAAGCTATTGCCGAAACCGGCGCTGAAGGACCGAAAGCGATTGGTAAATTGATGCCTGCTGTTATGGCAAAGGCCAAAGGCCGTGCCGATGGTAAACGTATCAATCAAATGGTACGTGAATTACTTCAATAATAAACTTAACAGGACCGAATTTTTCGGCCCTGTTATTTTTTTGCAAATTTAGCAGCCGATACATGTAAATGTATCGGCTATTTTTTTTGCGCTTTTATAAGATTTTTTTGTTCAAAGATGCAAAAAATTCAGTTTATTTTTGTAGGTTTCTACATATCACCTGAAGCTCTTGCTTTGTATACTGAAATTGAAGAAATGAGACGGGGGTGATTATCATAGTAAAAATCATGCAAGCTGAAGCAGCGGTACGGCTTATCCCAAACGGCAGCTCAGTAATGATCGGTGGCTTTGGCAATGTCGGTAACCCTAAACAGCTGATAGATCTGATCGCTGATACGGAAATTCGAGAGCTGACAGTAATCGCCAATGACCTGGGAACGCCTAACGTAGGTTTGGGTCGCTGGGTGAGGAATGGCAAGATACAAAAAGCCATAGGCACATATTTTACCTACAACACCGAAGCTGCCGAACTGTATTTTGCAGGTAAGCTTAATTTGGAAATGGTACCGCAGGGTACTTTTGCCGAAAGCATCCGTGCAGGCGGCTGTGGTCTGGGTGGGTTTTATACCCGGGTCGGAGTAGGTACCCAGCTTACCGAGAAGCAGGAAAGCAAGGTCATTGACGGCGAGACTTATGTGCTGGCTTACCCCATCAAAGCGGATATAGCTTTACTGCATGCTAAAAAAGCCGATACTATGGGCAATCTTGTTTACGAGAGGACGGCACGCAATTTCAACCCCATCATGGCTACAGCGGCAGCTCTGACGATTGTGGAGGTTGAAGAAATCGTAGAAGCCGGTACTTTAGCGCCGGAAGAGATCATAACACCATACATCTATGTAGATGTTTTAGTACCTCAGAAAAGAGGTGAGGCCAAATGAAAGCTTTGACTGAAGCTGAAGTAAAGGTGCGGATAGCAAAACGGGTGGCGGAAATGCTGCCAGATGGTGGTTTTGTCAACCTCGGCGTAGGTATACCGACACTGGCGGTAGATTATCTGCCTGACGGTAAAACACTGCATATCCAAACGGAAAACGGGATGCTGGGCGTTGGCCCTAAACCAGCAACTGAAGCGGAAACTGTACCTAATCTGATCAATGCCAGCCGTACGCCGATCACAGAAATGCCTGGCTGCTGTTATTTTGACAGTGCTACTTCTTTTGCCATGATCAGGAGCGGCAGGGTGGATGCGACGGTCATTGGAGCTATTCAGGTAAGTGAACAGGGTGATTTGGCAAACTGGGCTTTACCAGGTAAAGGCGTGCTTGGGCCAGGCGGGGCAATGGATCTGGTAGTAGGCGTTAAAGAGGTTATCGTAGCGACCTCTCATGTAGCCAAAAACGGCAAGCACAAGCTGATCCCTGTCTGTACCGTACCGCTGACCGGGATCAAGGTCGTAAATACTTTAGTAACAGAATTTGCGGTGTTTAAATTCAAAAACGGCAAAATGGTTCTTGTGGAACATACGGCGGATATAACTTTGGCAGAAGTGGCAGCTATGACCTCGGCACGTTATGAAGTTGACCCGCAGCTGCAAGTAAGGGAGGTGTAAAAATGAAACAAGCGGTAATCATCGACGGTATCCGCACACCTATCGGCAAGCTTAACGGGGCAATGAAGGACGTGCAGCCGGAAGCAATGGCAGCCCTGCTGTTAGAAACTATGTGTAAGCGCAATGCTGTAGATACAAAAATATTGGATGCCGTTATCCTTGGACATGCCAAGCAAAGCAGTGACCAGCCTAATATTGCACGTTTGGCGGCACTTATGGCACAGCTGCCGGTTGAATTGCAGGCCTATACGGTACACAGGCAATGCGGTTCGGGCATGCAGGCCGTGCACAATGCGGCGCAGGAGATCATGTGCGGTTACGCCAATTTTGTACTGGCGGGCGGCGTAGAAAGTATGAGCAACGCCCAGTACTATCTGCGGCAGGCTCGCAGAGGTTACTCTGTTGGTAATAGTGTTTTACTGGACCCTAACACCGAAAGTCAGCCGCGTTCGCAGCCGCTGGATCAGTATGGCAGCCTGACTATGGGGATGACGGCTGAAAATATTGCTGAAAAATATGACATCAGCAGGACTGAACAGGACGAATTTGCCTATGCCAGCCAATTGAAAACAAAACAGGCAATGGAGGCGGGACGTTTTAATGACGAAATTATTCCAGTACCTGTTAAAAACAAAAAAGAAACAGTATTCTTTACTATAGACGAGCACCCGCGTTTGTCAGCTTTAGAAAAACTGGCGTCTTTAAAAGGCGTGTTTAAAAAAGACGGCACGGTAACTGCCGCCAATTCTTCCGGACGTAACGACGGTGCCGCCTTATTACTGGTGGCAGAAGAACAGGCAGCCTTTGCCAGAGGTTTTAAACCTATCGCCAGGATCGTGTCACAGGCGGCGGCAGGTGTATCACCGGACTATATGGGCATGGGGCCTGTACCGGCAACACGGCTGGCTTTGCAAAGAGCCGGCTTGACTTTAGATGATATTGGACTGATCGAACTGAACGAAGCCTTTGCTGCTCAAGCGCTTGGGGTTATCAAAGTGCTGGGGCTGGATAAAGAAAAGGTAAATGTCAACGGTGGCGCTATTGCTTTAGGGCATCCGATCGGCTGCTCGGGAGCACGGATATTAGTTACGCTGCTGCACGAAATGAAACGAAGAAAAACGAGATACGGACTTGCCACCTTATGTATAGCCGGCGGGTTAGGATCTTGTACGGTTGTGGAACTGCTGTAAAAAGCAAGAGTAAGGGAGGCGAAATTTATGAAAACGATCACCCGGTTGTGTTTGAAAATGGTCCAAAATTATTTACCTGATGCTTTTATTTTAGCTGTCCTTTTAACATTCGTCGTATTCCTGGGCGGTATTTTTTGGATGGATAAAACAGCCCTGCAAATGATCGAATAATGGGGCAAGGGTTATTCCTCTATGTTTGTGTTTGGTATGCAAATGGTGTTGGTGCTGCTTACAGGCTATGTTTTAGCACTGACACCGGTAGCCCGTAAGGTGCTGAACAAAGTAACCAGTATCCCCAAAACTCCTCAGCAGGCGCTGGGGCTTACGGCTTTGGTATCTATTGCGTCCTGTTATATCAACTGGGGCTTTGGCCTGGTCATTGGCGCTGTTTTGGCTAAGGAAGTTGGTAAAAAGGTCAAGGGGCTGCACTTTCCCTTGTTGGTAGCTGCTGCTTACGGCGGCGAGATCATTCGCGGGCCGTCTTCTTCCATACCATTGGTTTCAGCAACTCCGGGCAATTTTATGGAAAAGCTGGGACTGCCCATAATTCCTGTCAGTGAGACCTTGTATTCCTGGTGGAATATTGGCATGACATTGGCGATCGTAGTAATGCTGTTCGTCATCTATTTTAATATGAAGCCCAGCGAAGGTGAAATTGTTGAATACATTGAAAAAGAACCGGAAAAAGTAGAGCCGGTGCTTGCGAAAAAAGATATGACCTTTGCTGAGAAACTGGAAAATTCTTACTGGCTCAATGCTTTGTTTGGCCTGTTTCCGCTACTGTATTTGGGAGCGAATTTTTCCAAGATTGGTTTTAATCTTAACTTAAATCTTATCATCCTTATTTTTCTGACATTAAGCTTATACCTTCATTCTAGCCCAAACACCTTCTTGAAAGCTGTGGCACAAGCCATTGGCGCCTGTCGCGGCATAATCCTGCAATTTCCGTTATATGCCGGTGTTTCAGGCATGATGACATCTTCAGGACTTGTTGATCTGGTTTCCTTAAAATTTGTCGAGATATCTAATGCGCACACCTTCCCGCTGTTCACTTTCCTGTCGGCAGGATTGGTCAATATCTTTATTCCTTCCGGCGGCGGTCAGTGGGCTATCCAGGGGCCTATCGTAGTCAAAGCGGCGCAAACATTAGGTGCCGATATACCTCAGACCATTATGGCATTTGCCTGGGGCGATGGCTGGACTAATCAGATCCAACCATTCTGGGCTCTGCCGCTATTGGGCGTAGCCGGGTTGTCGGCTCGTGATATCATGGGGTACTGCGTTATCTGGACGGTAGTGTCTGGTGTTATCATTGGCGGTGCTTTTGTAGTGCTAAGTTTTATGTAAAATATGCAATCAATAAAATGTTGGGGCCGTAAGGCCTCAGCATTTTATTTAAATAGTGGCACTTGCTTATACCAGGGTGGATTTGCAAAAATATTAAGCGGATAGTACAATCTAAATTAAGATATACAGAAAGCAAATAAATATATGGCAATGGAAATGTAGGTGAGACTATGACCAAGAAAATGGTAACATTAAATGAATTACTGGAGATCAAAGGTTTTTCCGAACGTGTGACCCTCGCTAATAAATACGGTAACCTCAAAAATCAGGTAACTCATGTCACCATTATGGAAGGGCCTGACCTTTACGAATGGGTGACAGGCGGAGAATTTGTATTGACGACCTGGTATGCCTTCAGCAAAAATCCGGAGCTGCAAGAAAATGCCTTTCGTGAACTGGCGCCGCATATCTCGGCCATCGGCATCAAAACTGGGCGGTTTATTGAAAAAATCCCCTTAAAAATCTTGCAGATAGCCGACCTGTATGAACTGCCGGTATTTGAAGTTAAAACTGCTGTCAAATTTAGAGAACTGGTTCAGACAATAACCTCAGAGATCCAAAATTATCAGACCAATATGCTGATAGAGGTCGAAAAGAATTACCAAAAACTTATCCATACCTCACTCAATTCTGATGAAGCTGTACCACTGTTAAACGTGCTGGGTAACCAGCTGCATAAAAATTGTTTCTGCCTGGACCATGAACGGAAAATGGTTGCCTCGTGGGGTAGGCGCGGTACTAAAAAACAGGATTTTTTAAATTGGATCGATAAAATACAAGCAAATTTTGATAACAGGGTATCTACCGATGCCGGTTATTGTATTGGCGAGCTGCATATTTTTGAATGTTATGCCCGCAATCATCTCGTTGGTCAATTTGTTATCGTTGAGCCTGGTGCCTTAAGCGAAAAAGAACGCTTGATAGGCCAGCAGGGGGCATCGTTTTTAGCGATCAAGCTGTGGGACCGTTACGAAGCACTGCAAAAAACAGCAGAACAGTTTTGGCAGGAGCTAAAGAACGGTAAAGTGTTTTCAGAAAAAGCTCTGAACGAAAAATTTTTAGAACTTGGTTTTAATTTTCAGCCTCACTATAACCTGATCTTATTTTCTAAAAGCAGCAACCGTATCCGTAATTATCTTTTAGATAAGTTTTTGATCGAAGAAGCAAAGTGCTATGTCTTGCTTTGCAGCAGTAAAGACGCCATACCGATCATCAATATTTTTAAAAAAGACGCCAGAGAACATAACAGCATTGCCACGGTGGTTGTGTCGGCTGAATTTGACCGGCTGGAACAGATCAAAAACCATTATGAAATGGCCGTAAACGTTATGTATATGTTACATAAATTGAATGTTTGCGGCGTGCGTAAAGCAGAGGAATGGCTGCCCTTCAGCCTGTTGATGCATTGCCGCCAAAGCCCGGAGTACGATTTTATTAAAAACAGCGTGCTGGAAAAGCTATTGGATTACGACAGGCGCTATCAGTCCAGTTTGCTGGATTCATTGGCGGCCGCGCTGCAGGAAAGCAGTTTGGAAGAGGCAGCCGAAAAACTGCATATCCATATCAACACGCTGCGTTACCGTTTGGGTAAAATTAAAGAAATCACCCAGAAAAACTATTTTAAGTTGAGTGACCGCTATTTTTTATCACTTTGTATCATGATTCAGAAAATGGAAAACCAAGCGCTTTGAGGATAAAGACTGCTTGCAATAACAGATAACAGGGCCGAATTTTTCGGCTCTGTTATTTTTGTATACTTTTGAAAATATTTATGACCGAAAGCAGGGATTTTTCATAAAATAGCGTATACTATATAAATATAGGAAAAATATTTTAGTTCGGAAGGGTGTGAGGACAATTTCTTTAAGTAACAGGCAAAAACGCATTGCCGAGATCGTGCGGCAGGACGGCCCGATCACCGGCGAACACATCGCTGAGCGTCTGAACGTGACACGTGCGGCACTGCGTTCAGATCTGGCGATCTTAGTTATGGGCGGTATTTTGGATGCACGTCCGAAGGTAGGGTATTACTTTACCGGCAAAAACACGCTGGGAATGCTGATGGAAGAGATTTCCGGCATCCTGGTGCGTGACCTGCAATCAGTACCCGTAGCGGTAAGCCAGGATAAAAGCGCTTATGAAGCCGTTGTTACCATGTTCCTTGAGGACGTGGGCACTGTTTTCGTTATTGACGAAGCGGGGCTTTTAGTAGGCGTAGTATCGCGTAAAGACTTGCTCAAAGCAGCTATCAACAACGGCAGTGACCTGCGAGAGACACCTGTGGTGATGGTTATGACGCCGCTGTCAAAACTGATCGTAGTCAAGCAGGAAGACTCCGTGGCTTCGGCAGCCCGCAAAATCATCGACAACGAGATCGACTGTCTGCCGGTAGTGAGATGTATAGGCGACGACAAACGCAGCTACGAAGTGCTGGGACGCATTACCAAAACGAATTTTACCCGACTGTTAGTTGATCTGGCAGAGGGCAAAGGGGGCAATTATCATAGCTAAGTTACCGATTATTTATGCAGTTTCCGACTCCATCGGCGAAACGGCGGAGTCTGTAGTTAAGGCTACTACCAGCCAGTTCGTACAGGAAAAATTTGATGTCATCCGTGTGCCTTACGTTAAAGATAAGGCTCAGGTCGAAAAAGTCATCGAAGAAGCAAGGGAAAATCACGGCATCATCTGCTACACCGTAGTCTCGCCAGAACTGCGCGAGCATATCGCTCAAAAGGCGCTGGAACACGATGTGGAAGTGGTAGATGTTTTAGGACCCATGCTCAAAGCTATCGAAAAAACCTCCGGGCTGTTGCCTAAAAACCAGGCCGGCCTTATCCATGCTTTAGACCACGAATATTTTAAACGTGTCGAAGCAGTGGAATTTGCCGTTAAATATGACGACGGTAAAAACCCGCTGGGACTTGCCAAGGCTGATGTGGTCATTATCGGCGTTTCGCGTACTTCTAAAACACCGCTTAGTATGTATCTGGCCCATAAGCAGATCAAAGTTGCTAACGTACCGCTGGTACCCGAGATCATGCCGCCGGAAGAACTGTTTAAAGTACCGTCGCACAAAATTATCGGCCTCTTGATCGATCCTTTCAAACTCAATGAAATTCGCAGCGAGCGCCTTAAAACCATGGGCCTGCATGACGGTGCGGCTTATGCCGATGTCAAACGCATCAATGAAGAACTTGAGTATGCCAAGGGCATCATGCGCCGCCTGCACTGCACCATTATCAACGTTTCTAACCGAGCTATCGAAGAGACTGCCGGTATGATTTTGGAGTATGTGCAGAAAAATAAAGAGCGTCGTCACTAAATAAAAATAACCCTCGCCTGAGCGAGGGTTATTTAAACTGCAAAACTAATTTACAAAAACTTTTTCGCGGACGTTGTAAATAACTTCGCCGCTTTTGGGCTGGCCGTTAACGATTACGTTGCCATTAAAAACAGCGTTTTTGGTAGACCAGTTAAACCTGCCCGTATCGGCAGCTATTTTCAGGTCGCCGTGGGTAAAACGCATATTGCCTTCTACATAGGCTGTTTTCTCCTTGCCATATACATCAACTGTATCGCAGTCGAAAGTAATATCGCCTTCGCGCAGGGTAATATTACCCTGGCCGTGCACTTCAAGTTTATACATACTTACCTGCGCGGCGTCGCCGGTGATGATCCTGTCGCCGATTTCGACATGAACGTTGCCCTGCAGGTCATAAACGCCTGTAAAAGGGTTGAAAGTCTGCTTATCGCTGGTCACCTGTGGTTCTGCCAAACAGATAGCAGGCACTAAAAGCAGCATCAAAACAAAGACAAAGATTTTTTTCATTAAGTTCACCTCACATGTGTAATTATATTACTTAATAACTTTGGTGACAATGGTGGAAAGTGAAATAAAGGTGAAGAATAATGTTACCAGTACGAGCAATAAGCGAAAATATCGAACAGCAAACACTGGCGGCTTGGGCCGCTAAAAGTGCCGATGCCCTGCGCGATACGGAAGAAAAGGCCGACGATCTGCGTACTTCTTTTCAGCGCGACCGTGACCGCATCATCCACAGTACGCCCTTTCGCAAGCTGAAACATAAAACGCAGGTCTACCTGTCGCCGGGCGACCACTACCGTACCCGCCTCACGCACAGTATGGAAGTATCGCAGATCGCCCGCACCATTGCCCGCGCTTTGCGTTTAAACGAAGATTTGACGGAAGCGGCGGCGCTGGGGCACGATTTGGGGCATACGCCCTTTGGCCACGCCGGTGAACGGGCTATCAATGCCTACACAGGACATTTTAAGCATAACGAGCAAAGCCTGCGGGTAGTCGAAGTATATGGCCGCAAAGGCAAAGGACTTAACCTTACCCGCCAGGTGCGTGATGCCATATTAAACCATACCGGCACCACACTGCCGCAAACACTGGAAGGGCAGGTAGTGCGGCGCTGCGACAGGATCGCCTATCTATGCCACGACTTCGACGACGGCTGTAAAGTAGGCATCATCGGTCCTGAAAAACTGCCAGGCATCGTCGCTATGCGCCTGGGTACCGAGCCGAGCCAGATCCTCGACGTGCTTGTCCGCAATATCGTTGAATTATCGCTGGGCAAGCCCCAGATCCTTATCGACAAATATTACGACGAAGCTATCGAAGAATTTCGCAACTTTATGTTTGATTATATCTATTGCTCGCCGCAGCTTACTGTCGAGCATAATAAAGCCGAGCACGTAGTAATGACGCTGATGGACCTGTATATGGCGCAGCCGCAGCTACTGCCCAAAGAATATTCAGAGATCGCAGAACGCTTTGGACTCGGCCAGACAGTGGTCGATTTTGTCGGCGGGCTTACTGACGCAGGAGCTGTGCAACTCTTTAATAAACATTACATCCCCATTATATAAACTTATCGTAATGCTAAAATTATCTACCATTAAAAAGAGGATTTTTTTGTTAAATATTGAATATAATAAAACAGATGATATTCGAGGTGACAGGAGCAAAAATTATGAGTGGTATGTTTGACGATTTTAAAGAACAGGTTCGCTCCCAGGCGAATATCGTCGAGATAATTTCCGAATATGTACCGCTAAAAAAGCGAGGCGGCAGTTTTTGGGGCTGCTGCCCTTTCCATGGAGAGAAAACACCGTCCTTTTCCGTAACGCCGGACAAGAACTTTTTTTATTGTTACGGCTGTCATATCGGCGGCGATGTTTTTACCTTCGTTATGAAAATGGAAAACTGCACCTTTCCCGAAGCGTTAAAACTTTTAGCCAACAAACTTGGTATCGCTGTTCCAGAAAAGGAAAAAACGCAGGCCGAGCTGGAGCGTGAGAAAAAATCCAAACAGGTAATCGCCGCTAACGAACTGGCGACACGGTTCTTTCAGGCCTGTCTCGCCAAAACAGATTACGGCATCAAAGCACAGGAATATCTCGAAGGACGCGGCATCACGCCCGAGATCATTGAACGGTTCTCGATCGGCGTAGCATTGCCTAACTATAACGCCCTGATTACGGCCCTTGGCAAACGTGGGTGCAGCGTTGCACTTTTAGTGCAGGCCGGGCTGGCGGTAAATTATGACCGTGGCCCGATAGATAAATTTCGTGGCCGGGTGATGATCCCCATCCAGGACCCCCGCGGACATGTGGTCGGTTTCGGCGGCCGCATTTTAGAACAGGAT